>Ga0265293_10002975_pt1 | contig 32532 bp, 27 predicted proteins | sample Munlanlewell138R_FD_192505 | JGI IMG/M metagenome (GOLD analysis project Ga0265293, IMG submission 192505) | Leachate microbial communities from a municipal landfill in Southern Ontario, Canada - Leachate well 138R | ecosystem: Engineered > Solid waste > Landfill > Unclassified | place: Canada... | reverse complement strand
TCTTTTTTTTGTTATTCATTTTCTTTTATTTTATCCAACTAATCGTTGATTCTGTTCCTTTTTGAAGCCGCTCAATATTCGTGCGATGCTTTAAGATTAATAAAATACATAAGCCGATAAGCGTTGGGATATAGTAATAAAGATTACGGCTCGCCAGCGGATAAAAACTAATTTGCCGTAACGGTTCAATAAGGAGGAAAAACGATAAAAGCGTTAAACTTCCCGCCGTTAAAATAGAAGCAAGACTTACAATGCGCCGCCATTTTAAAAATAAATAATAAATAAGAAGGCCTACAATAAGTAAGACCCAGTTCGTGGCGACGATAAAACCACCGACGACACTGACCGCTTTCCCCCCTTTAAGGCGATAGAAGACGGGGTAGCAATGGCCAAGCGCTGTTAAAATCATCGCAAAATGAAGAGCCGCGTTATAATCAATGCGCGTTCCTAAATTGGTAAAAAGAAAGATCACGGTAATAAGCCAATACGCGACGACGCTTTTCATAACGTCAAGCACCATGACCGCCGCGCCGACTTTACGACCAAAAACGCGCCCCGCATTCGTGCCCCCAGCGTTTTTAGAACCGTATTCGCGAATATCTTTTTTTAAAAATAATTTACTAATAATAATTGCATTATTGACTGAGCCAATTAAGTAACCAAGTAGGCCAATCGCAAAGTAAAGTAACACATTAACAAAAGTTTCCATAATTGCCTCCTCTTAAAGTATAAAACAATAATAAAAGTTTATGAAATAATGTGATTATTTGTTATAATAACAAAGAAATGTAAGCGCTAAAGGAAGAAAATCAATGGTAGATAAAAAAATAGATCAACAATATACCGCCGACTCGATCCAAGTTTTAGAAGGACTTGACGGTGTCAGAAAACGTCCCGGAATGTATATCGGGGCTACGAATATCGTTGGGTTACACCAGCTCGTTTGGGAAGTTGTAAATAACTCAACCGACGAAGCAATGAGTGGTTATGGCGATAAAATTAGTGTCACTATGCATAAAAACGGTTCGATTACGATTGCCGATGAAGGGCGCGGTATTCCGACCGGGATCAATAAACAAACGGGTCAACCAGCGGTGCACCTCGTTTTTACCCAACTTCACGCTGGGGGTAAATTTAGTGAATCAACGTATAAAACAAGTGCGGGTCTCCACGGTGTGGGGGCGGCAGTAACGAATGCCCTTAGTGAATGGCTTGATGTTACGATTTATCGCGAAGGTAAAGTATTTCATCTCCGGTATGAAAATGGGGGCAAAGTTGTCGTCCCGCTTGAAGTCGTGGGTACTACGAATAAAACTGGAACTGTCATTAACTTTAAAGCGGACGCGAAAATTTTTGGTAATCTTGAATTTAAATGGGATACAATTACAAGTCATCTCCAACAAAGTGCCTTTCTTTTAAATAAAGTTAATTTTGTCGTTAAAGATGAAAGAACGGGTTTAAGTGATGAATTTTATTATGAAAATGGCTTAATTGAATATATTGGCATCATTAATCAAAATAAAACACCACTTGGCAACATTATTTATTTTGAAGATGTGTTCACAAATGGCGGCAAACTTGTCCATCCGATGGAAATGGAAGTTGCGCTCCAATATTGTAGTGATGATTATAATGAAACACTTTTATCATATGTTAATAATTTAAGGACGCATGACGGCGGCACTCATGAAACGGGTTTTAGAACGGGCTTAACCCGCGCCGTTAATGATTTTGCGACGATGCACGGCTTAGTGCGCAAAGGGGTCAAACTTGACGGTAACGATATTCGTGAAGGTATGACCGCGATTATTAGTTTACGCATTCCCGAAAGTATCCTCCAATTTGAAAGCCAAACAAAAGGAAAACTTGGCACGAATGACGCGAATAGTGCCATGAATAACTTTATTTACACAAAACTTATGTATTACTTACAAGAAAACCATGAGTTTGCCGTCAATTTAGTGAAAAAATGTGTTGATGCGCAAAATGCCCGCCTTGCCGCCCGGAAAGCAAAAGAAAGCTTACGGAAAACGAAGAAAGTTAAAAATGAAATTGTCTTAAGCGGGAAACTTACGCCCGCGCAAAGTAAAGATTATAAGAAAAATGAACTCTTTATCGTTGAAGGTGATAGTGCTGGCGGTACCGCCAAAGCAGGACGCGACCGTATTCACCAAGCGGTCTTACCATTACGCGGTAAACCGTTAAACACCGACACAAATACGATGGAGAAGATGCTTAAAAACGAAGAATTCGCCACCCTTATTAGCACAATCGGCGCCGGCTTTGGTCAAAACTTTGATTTAGATGATGCGCGTTACGGCAAAATTATTATTATGACGGACGCTGATACTGATGGCGCCCATATTCAAACGCTTTTATTAACATTTTTCTATCATTATATGAAACCTTTACTTAAAGAAGGAATGATTTATATGGCCGTTCCCCCTTTATATCGGGTTAGTAAACAAGTAAATAAAAAGCTCGTCTTTGAATATGCTTATGACGATCAAAGTTTAGAAGAAGCAAAACAAAAGATTGGTCCTGGTTATAAAATTACGCGCTATAAAGGGTTAGGAGAAATGAATAGTGATCAACTATGGGAAACAACCCTTAACCCTGCGACGAGAACCCTTATTCGCATTAGCATTAATGATCCCTTACTCGTGGAAATGCGTGTCCGTGTGTTAATGGGGAAAGACGCATCAGTGCGCCGGAAGTGGATTGAAGAAAACGTTGACTTTAACGCCTATGATACGTTCCTAGATGAGGTGAAATAAGATGGCAAAGAAGAAAAAAGTAACAAAAGAAGTAATAAACGAAACAATTATTGATTTACCAATGGATGAAGTCATGGGTGATCGCTTTGGCATCTACGCAAAGTATGTTATTCAAAATCGGGCCATTCCCGATGCACGTGACGGCTTAAAACCAGTGCAAAGACGAATCATTTACGCGATGCACGACGAAGGCACAACTTTTAATAAGCCAATGAAAAAATGTGCCCATACCGTCGGGATGGTCATGGGTAAATATCACCCCCATGGTGACTCAAGTATTTATGAAGCGTTAGCGCGCATGTCACAAGATTGGAACTTACGCTATCCTTTAATTGATTTCCAAGGTAATAACGGGAGTATTGATGGCGATAGTCCCGCTGCCTACCGTTATACCGAAGCCCGTCTTAACGAACTTGCCGGTGAACTAGTGTTAGATATAGAAAAAGATACGGTTGACGAAAGTTTAACCTTTGACGATACAAGCTTTGAACCGCTTGTTTTACCGTCGCGCTTCCCAAACCTTTTAGTAAATGGCAGCCAAGGTATTGCTGTAGCGGTCGCCACGGAAATTCCGCCTCATAATTTAAAAGAAGTAGTCGACGCCATTATTTATACCATTACCCATAAAAACACAACCATTAGTGATATTCGTAAATTTATCTTAGGCCCCGATTTTCCTACCGGTGGCATCATGTATAAAGGTGAAGGACTCGATGCTATTTACGAAACCGGGCGTGGCCGGGTGGAAGTCGAAGCGAAAGCGACGATTGAAAAAGATAAAAATGGGCAAAACATTATTATTACCGAAATACCATATCAAGCTAATAAAAGTACGATTTTACGGGAAATAGGCCTTATTGAGCAAAATCATAATGTTGATGGTATCGTTGAAGTACGCGATGAAAGTGACCGCAGCGGGCTCCGCATTGTCGTCGAACTTAAAAAAGAAGCAAATGCGGAAATTATTTTAGAGTATTTATATAACCGCACCCAATTACGGACCGGGTATAACGCAAACGTCGTTGCGATTGCCGATAATCGCCCTAAAACCTTAAATATTTTAGAATTAATTAATGTCTATATCGAACACCAAGTCGAAGTTATTACAAGACGCAGTAAGTTTGAACTCGCCAAACTTGAAAAACGGCTCCACATTATTGAAGGCTTAATTAAAGCCATCAGTGTCGTAACCGAAATTATCGCTTTAATTCGTAAAAGTAAAGATAAAGCTAACGCGAAAGTTAATATTATTGACGCTTACGGCTTTAGCGAAGAACAAGCGGAAGCAATTGTCATGCTCCAACTTTATAAATTAAGTAACACTGATATTACGGTCTTAAATAACGAAAAAGAAGCGATTATTAATAATATTAAAGAATTAAAAGATATTTTAAATAATGAAAAAAGCCTTCATAACGTCATCATTCGCGACTTAAAGAAAATTGTTGCTAAATTTGGGGACGAAAGACGGACACAAATTATGGAAAAAGGTGAAGTCATTCAAATTGATAAACGTGATTTAATTGCCGATGAAGATGTTATGGTCGCCTTAACGCGTGACGGCTATATTAAGCGCTCAAGCTTAAAATCATATCGTAGTAGTGGTGATAATGCTTTGCCTGGCGTAAAAAGTAGTGATTTACTCGTCACCGCGAGCATGCTTAACACGAAAGATTTCCTTGTTGCCTTTACAAACCTTGGTAATTATTTATACATTCCGGTGTATGAAATTAATGAAGGGCGCTGGAAAGATGAAGGGAAGCACATTAACTATTTAGTGCAGATGAACCCCGAAGAAAAAATATTACGCGCCTTTAACGTTAAGGAATTTAGAAATGATCTTTATTTTGCCCTCGTCACGAAAAATGGGATGATTAAACGGAGTGTCGTCAGTGACTTTGTCGCCCAGCGTTATAGTCGCCCCTTACAAGCAATGCGTCTTTATAGCGGGGACCAAGTAGCAGACGTCACGCTTACGACTGGAAATAGTGATTTACTCGTCATTACCCGCAACGGTATTGCAAGTTTCTATAATGAAAATGAAGTGAGTGTCATTGGGCTTAAAGCAAGTGGGGTCAAAGCTATAAATAAACATAAAACCGATAAAATTGTCGGGATTATCGCTGTCGACCCTGAAACGAAAACAAGAACTGGAGTTTTAACCGCTGAAGGTCATCTACGCCTTTTAGATCATAGCTATTTTGCTTCCACCGCGCGACTTGGCCGCTTACAACACGTGATGAAAGTGTTTAAAAGTGATCCTCATAACGTCGTTAGTGTCTTTAAATACCAACGCAATGTCGAAAATATTAAACTAAATGCTTTAACGAGTGAAAACGTTATTTTACCGCTTTTAATTAATGAACTCGCTCCGACCCCTGTCGATAAATACGCCAAACGCAATATTTTTGAACTTGGGGAAACGGAAACCATCTGTGGCATTTTTAATGAAGAAATTCAAGCGATTGATGGGGAAATAAAAGCCTTTACACCAATTGTAAAGGCCGAAGAGATTAAAGTTCAACAAGCGGAAGATAATTATGAACAAATGTCAATCTTTGATTTATTAGATGAAGATTAAAGCGAGGGCACTACTTGAAGAATTAATTTCTTCCATCGCCACTTTAACGTTAAAAATTATCGATAAGACAAAATAAACACCAAGAACTACAAAACTAGCGATGACCATTTGCTTAAAATCTTTAGGGAAGTGGTCATTTTTTCGTTTACTGTAGCCAAAAATCGCTCCAATACCAATTAGACCAAATAAAGGACTTAAAGTTCCAATAATAAGACTAAGGGCTAAGAGACTAACGATAATGTATTCTTGTTTTTTACTTTGTTCCATAAAATAATTGTATCACATGTATGTATTTATTATATAAATAGGCATTTCATGTTAAAATTACATAGTAAGAAAGAAAATATGAAGAAGCATGGCTAAATTTATTCCAACGTACTACGCAGCAAATATATATGAAGTTGATCCGACCTTTTTTAAAGAAATCGGTATTGAAACATTGCTCTTAGATTTAGATAACACGCTTGCCTCTTATAAAGAGTTAACGGCAAACGAACAAACTTTAGCCTATTTAGCAAAACTTGAGGCTTTAGGCATTAAAGTAATCTTAGTGTCGAATAATAGAGGCAAAAGAGTGCGCAATTACGCAAAAAGCGCAAACTTACCGTTTATCTCTGGCACTCGCAAGCCTTTTACGGGAAAGACGAAGAAGTATCTTAAAAAGGAAAATATCGATTTAGCGACCGTCATGATGGTGGGTGATCAAATTCTCACTGATGTCTACTTTGCGAATAACTTAGGAGTTAAAGTGCTTTTAACCGATAAGCTCGTAAAAGAAGACCAATGGACAACCCGCATTAATCGGCTATTAGACCGTCCCTTAAGACGGCGCCTGAAACGGAAAAATAAACTAAAGGAGTGGCATACTTATGGTTCAAGAATTAAAGAAAGTTAAAAAATGTTATGGCTGTGGTGTCGTTTTACAAAGCGATTTTGAAGATAAAATTGGCTTTGTGCCGGCCAGTCATTTAGAACGTGATGATGTCTTTTTATGTCAACGTTGTTTTAAAACCCACCATTATAGCGCCGATAAATTACAAGAACCGGTCGTTACCCTTGATTTTATGGAGATTATTAATGACATTAAACGCAAAAAAGCACTCGTCGTCTATGTCGTTGATGTCTTTAACTTTGAATCATCTTTTAATCATGAAATTAATCACGCTCTCGCCGGATTAGATATTATTTTAGTGGCGAATAAGTTTGACTTATTACCGAAAAAGACGAATGAAGCAAAAATAAAAGAATACGTCGCTAATAAAGTTGCCAAAGAAGGGCTTAAAGTAACAAATATTATCGTTGCAAGTAGCACTAAAAACTATAATATTGATGAGGTTATGGATGAAATCGCTAAACTTAAGTATAAAGAAGACGTTTACTTTATTGGCGCGGTCAGCAGTGGGAAATCGAGTCTTATTAAAACCCTCTTACGTAACTTTAAAAACGAAACAAGTCGCTTTATTACGACGAGTATTTATCCTAACACCACCTTAGCAGTGCAAGAAATTCCTTTAACCGAAAAACAAACCATTTATGATACGCCAGGAATTGCCATTAACAATAGTTTACTCGGCTTAGCTGAAAAAGAAGTGGTCAAGATTATTGTGCCGCGTAAAGAAATTAAAGCCCGTACTTATCAATTACTCGCGAAACAAAGTGTATTAATTGGCGGTATCGCTCGGCTTGACTTTGTCGAAGGACCGTTTACGTCTTTTACCTTTTACTTTGCCGAAGGTGTTAAACTAAATCGCACCTCATTACATCGGGCTGATCGCAGTTTCAATAACTTAGTGGCCCATAAAAAGACAAAACCAATCTCGCAACTAGTCGATAAAATGAGTGATCTTGATGCGTTTGAATTTACGACCCATGAAAATATAAAATACGATGTAAGCTGGAACGGTCTCGGCTTTGTAAGTTTTAAAGGAAATGGCCGTGTAATCCGTATTTTTGCCCCACGGGGTGTTGCGATAAGCTATAATGAAAGTAAGATATAATTATGTTAACGAAAAAAGAACGGTTACACTTAAAAAGTTTAGCCAACCAACTAAAAGCCCTTTATCAACTAGGGAAAAACGATATTGGTCCTAATAATATTGCCCTTTTAGATAATGCTTTAAAGGCGCGTGAACTTATTAAAGTTAGTGTTTTAAAAAGCGTCGAAGAAGAAGTAAAAGTTGTCGCCATGAAAATTGCTACGCAGACGAATAGTGATATTATTGAAACGAAAGGGCGGACCTTTGTTTTATATCGCAAAAATAAACAAGATCCCAAAATCACGTTTCCGAAATGAAAATAATTGTCTACCCTGGTAGTTTTGATCCTTTGCATCACGGTCATTTAACGATTGCGACTTTTGCTAAACAAAAAATCAGCGCCGATAAGGTGTTTTTTTTGCTTTCCCCCTCCACAGTATGGAAAAAAGTTGATACGCCCTTTAAACATCGTGCTAACATGCTTGCTTTAGCCCTTGACGGCTATGAAGGCTTTGAAGTATCACTAGTGGAAGAAGAAAATGACGGGAAAACAAACTATACATATATAACGATTGAAAAGCTTAAAAATATGTATCCGGAAGATGAATTATTCTTATTACTAGGGGAAGATCAAGCAAGTGTTTTTGATAAATGGGCAAACCCCGATGAAATCGCACGTAAAGCGCAAATTTTAGTGTATAAAAGAAAAGGTAGCAAACTCCGTGAGTACGTTAAAAACCGCTTTAAAATGCTAGAAATAGAAGGACCACTCCGTAATGTATCAAGTAGTGAAGTCCGTCATTTTGAATCCCTTGATATTCCAAGCCCCATCTTAGAATACATTGGTCAAAATAAACTTTATTTTGCAAGTCACATTAATAAAGTCTTAAGTGATAAACGTTATTTCCATAGTTTTGAAGTCGCAAAGCTTTCCCGTTTAATTGCTATTAGCCATGGACTAGATGCATTAAGCGCTTTTAAAGCGGGATTTCTTCATGATATAGGCAAAGAAGTACCAAAAGGGAAGACTGAGCGCATCATGAAGGAGCGCTTTCCTAAATTTATTGATTTACCGAAGTGGTCATATCATCAATTCGTAGGTCGCTATATGGCGGAAAGTGAATTTTTAATTAAAGATAAGAAAATCCTTGACGCTATTAATTATCATGCGACCGGGAACAAGAAGATGAGCCCACTGATGAAAATAGTGTACGCTGCTGATAAAATTGAACCAACCCGCGGCTATGATAGTAGTAAACTCATAAATGCCATGATGCTTAATCTTGATGCTGGCTTTAAAGAAGTCTTAGCGGCAAACAAGGAATTCTTAGAAAGTAGTGGCCAAGAATCATTTACGCGCTTAACGGAAGCATGCTTTAAAACATACTTAAAATAACTTTTAAAAAATAGCAGGATAAACTAGGCTGCAACGCCTAGTTTTTTCATTAGTAGTTTTGAAGTAATTGTTAAAAAGCATTGAATGAACACTAATATAGGAGAAGTTAAGAAAATGCGAGTTATCCACAAAAGCGGGGTAAAAATCTTTATTACTATTACTTTCAATAAGGGTTCTTTAAGTAAACCGTGGAACAATGGCACTGTCCGCTTGGTTGTGCGTGTAAGTCCGCGTATTTGCGCCTTTTGCCTTTTTCCTTAAAAGATTTTTAAAATAATATTGTTGATGGCGGTTTAGTCCGACATCGGATTAATTTACTTCTCGCCCTAAGGCTTGCGACGCAGTCGGCGAAATCGGTTTCTAAGACTTGTATTCATACCTTAGGCTTGCGCACTGGGCTACCAACTTATTGACTAACACATTAGCCCTGGGCGTTAAAATCTACTTCTTAGACTTGCGCCCAGTTTGTTTACACTGTTGCTTTGTTTGTATAAATTTGCACCGCCCCTTTTTGAAGTGGTCTAACGGAATAGGGCTTGCAATTTTATTCGACTTTGCTATACTATTTGTAAGATTGTTCTTAGACTTACACCCTGCCATGTTGCACACGACCCACGCCAGCCCCCTATATCAACGGCTGGCGTGGGTGGGTGGGTTGAGTAATACCCACCTTAGCATGTCATTTGATACATAAATAACTGCATTCATGTATTATAATAAAGTTTGATTTTATGGGAAGTAATTCCCTTTTTTTATTTATGTTTTCCACATTATGACCCCCCCTTTTAGTATTTAAGGGTCTAAATTGCCTTATTTACGGCTTTTATTTAGTGCTTTACGAAAGGGGTTTTTAGCTTCTTTTAGATTTTTTTGTATGCCGTTTGCGGTATCACTTAAAATATTTTCATTAAAATTATTTAAAAAATTAAAAGCTTTTTCTAAGTCATCCATTACTGCGATAAGCTCGCCATAGCGTTTGCTTTTTGGTCTATAATAGATCTCAAACCAGCCCATCCAATATATTATTTCCACCATGCCCGATAATTCTTTTTTATAGGCTAATATTTGATTGTTTTTATAGTCGTCTTGCTTTTTATAGGAATGAAAAAAGCGTTTAACCCCACGGAAAAACGCCATTTTAAATATTTACCTTAATTATTTGAGCTTTAATAAGACCGATTAATAAATCCCATGTATCATTAAAAGCCATTTCTCTAAACAACCCGACAAAGTCTTCAATTTGTAGTCCGGTTGCTTTGGGCATTATTTCTTGAGCGATTGCTTCCCCGTTCTCCCAGTTGTTCCAGCTTAAATAATTTTTTAATTCCTTTGGTAGTTGCTGGTATAGCTCACTGCTGGTATCATTACCTAATTTATCTAAGATAATGTCCTTTAGGATTTCAATTTGTAATTCTAAGCGTAATTTATCTGTCATATATTTACCTTTAAGCCCCTTTTAATCGTTTTTGGGGCTTATTTCCTTTCTTGGTGTAATTTGGTTCACCAGCCCTTTAATTTGTTAATCTTACGGCGGAGCCTTGCTATTTTTGCGGGGTTATTCGCCATGCTTCCATAATGTGTTGGATATTCTTTAATTATTTCGTTGTATGCTTTAGCGATTTTCCTTTCTCGTTTGTAAGCTTTAATCATTTTGAATATTTCCATAATGTTATTTTTGGTCGGCACTTGGGCTTGGGTCTAACTGGTGGAAGAAGTAGATCCAAAATTAAGTGCATGCTTCAAGCTGTGGAAGTAGAAGCGACCGAAACCCCCTTTTATTTTTTTGTTTGGCTCGTATATATTTTTCCCCCTTTCGTGTGGATTGTCAAGCAACTTTCAATAAGGGTTATTATGTAAACAAGAAAGCATTAAAAGGCTCATTTTAAGGTGCTTCATAGTAATAATCAGCGAAAAATAATAAAAATAGTTAACCCCAAAAAGGTGAGTTATCCACATAAATAAAAACTACTAAAAAACTACTAATGCGCTAAAGTTCGTTTCTTATCAACTTGTTCAGCCCACTGATGATTAGTTTGAATTGATCATTTGTTAATATAGCGACTGCTCCAAATTGGCGCTTCCCATTACAGTGTTCTGGCTCATTAATAATTGGCCTTAAATAGATTCGAGCCTTATCTACAGTCCTAATTTGACTAATTTTAGCGTAACTTTTCTCTTGGGTCCGTATTCCTTTTAAATAACCAAGGTCAATTGCTTCGCCATAACTATAATGAATTTTCGTTGTTAAGGGAACGACGACAATGTTTTGTGCCTCTTCGTCGCTATGATGTAAAACAACAGCGTAATGCCGTTCATTTAACTCGCTACCTACATTACGGCCAAAATCTATTTCATAGACCTCCCCTTGCCTTATTTTGTAACGTAACGTATTGTTTAACAGAAATACTTCATATTCTAAATTTCTTTTAAACCAATCCATTAAGGCGCTTAAGTGTCTTTTTGAGCGTTCATAATCAAAACTAATGTCATGATCACAAATACGCATGAAACGACGGTGTTCTTGCATATAAAATATCTCCTTTTTTACTTTAGTTATAAATACATTAGAAAATAATCTTTTATAACGAGAAAAAGAAAATAAGGAAGAATAATAAAAAAAGCGCTCATGATAAGCGCTTAATTTAATATATATTAATAATTAGTCTTCTAATAATTCTTTAATTACTTCGCCAATTAAGGTTGGTGTTGGCTTTAAATTAAAGTTATGTAAGACAGTTGCTCCAATATCACCAAAACTATGGCGTTCATCGAGTTTACGGCCGTTTTTAAAGGCTTTAGAAATCGCAATCATCGGCACTTTTTCCCGCGTATGATCCGTGCCATGCCATGTGGGGTCATTACCATGATCAGCGGTCACTAACACTAAATCGTCTTCGGTGACGACTTCGAGTAATTCGCCAAGTCTTTTATCAAAGCGTTCTATCGCTAAAGCATAGCCTAAAGGATCGCGGCGATGCCCATATTCACTATCAAATTCGACTAAATTTGTAAATATTAAGCCATTAAAGGCGTTTTCCTTCGCTTGGGCAATCGTTTTATCCATGCCATCTTCATTACTGACGGTTTTTTGGGTGCGGGTAATGCCGTAACCATTAAAAATATCACTAATTTTGCCGATGGCACTGACGGTTAAGCCATTATCATTTAAAATATTAAGCGCCGTTGGTTCGTTGGGAGAAAGCGCGTAATCATGGCGATTAGCTGTTCTTTTAAACGAATTTTTATCTTTCCCAACATAAGGACGGGCAATAATACGGCCTAAAAGGTATTCTGGGCGCATACAAATTTCGCGGGCAATTTCACAAGCCCGATATAATTCATCTAATCCCGTTACTTCTTCATGGGCAGCAATTTGTAAGACACTATCCGCGGAAGTATAGACGATAAGGCTATTATCGCGCATTTGTTCTTCGCCTAGTTCTTTTAATATTTCAGTACCACTTGCCGAATAATTACCAATAATCTTATAACCAGTCTTTTCACTTAATTCATCGATTAAGGCTTTGGGGAAACCAGTGTCCGTAAACGTTTTAAACGGTTTTTTCGTATGAATCCCGACCATTTCCCAGTGTCCCGTCATCGTATCTTTCCCGTTACTTGCTTCATTAAGCTTAAAAACATAAGATTCAGGGTGATGATCAACCTTTTTAACCCCAGGAATGTCGCTTAGTGTGCCTAAGCCGTATTTTTCCATTACCGGGATGACTAATCCTTCTTTTTTACTTTCCGCAGCGTGGCGCAAGGTATGACTGCCTTTATCGCCAAAAAGATGGGCGTCTGCCATATAACCGATGCCAACACTGTCCATGACGATTAAAAAGACGCGTTTAAATTTTTTATGTTCCATAAATAGTCCTTTCTTTCTTACTAATATTATAACAAATTACATAAATGTAACCCATTATTTAATCTTTATATTTAAACTTTAAAAAGCGTACAGGAAAACATGTTATTTTTTCTTCATAATCGTATCATAAGCGCTTATAATGCGTTTTGTCGATACGTGCGTATATATTTGCGTTGTGGCAATGTTTGTGTGGCCAAGCATGGCTTGCACCGCGCGTAAGGCCGCGCCTTTTTCTAAAAGATGGGTCGCAAAAGCGTGTCGTAAGCTATGGGGTGATATTTTTTTATCGATGCCGGCGATAAGTGCATATTCTTTAATCATTTTAAAGAAATATTGGCGGGTTAAAGGCGTGCCATTTTGACTAAGAAAGATCGTCCGTTTATCATTTTTTTCATAATGATGGCGGACGTCATTAATGTAATCAGCGAGAATATAAAGCGCGTATTCGCCCAAAGGAACAATTCTTTCTTTACCACCCTTACCGCGAATTTTAATGATTCCACGATTAAAATTAACTTCTTCGCGCTTTAAGGATAAAAGTTCGCTAACACGTAGCCCACTAGCATACATTACTTCAAGCATGGCCTTATCACGCATACCGCGGTGCGTGTTATCGTTTGGTGCTTCTAATAAACGTTCAATTTCTTCACTTGTATAATACGTTCGTAATGATTTATTGACGCGCGGCCGATTAATCTTGCGTATTTCATGCTTATATATTCCTTCATCTTTTAAAAAGATTAAATAATTATAAATACTTGATAGTCTTCTTATAATGGTGGCACTACTTAAGCCTTTTTGACTTTCAAGATTAATAAAGTCATTAATAGCGTACGGTAAGATATCATTCGTATCTTGAATATTAAACGCTTGGTGAAAAAGGTTAATATCATCAAGATAAGCGTTGATTGTTGATTTCGCTAAGTTTTTCTCAATGAAGAGAAAATTCGCATAACTTCTAATTGCTTCATCAATGTGCATTACTCTTTTCCTTTTATATCGCTTAATTTTTTAAATGTTGGCTTTTCATATTCTTCATTTAATAAATCAACAATTACTTCTGTCTTTGATTTCGTCGTAAAGTCATCGAAAAGCGATAATTGTTCAACTAAACTACCTTCATCACTTAAATTTTGTAAAGTAACGCCTAAAAGTCTTATTGGTTCATCGCGATAATTACGGTCAAAAAGCTTCATCGCTTCATAGAAAATCGTTAATTGCTTATTTGTCGGTTTAGTTAAGGTGACACTACGATTAACAGTTTCAAAGTTATAATAACGAATAACAATTTGGATCGTAAGTCCAACTTTATTTTCGCGTTCCGCTCTTTTTGAAACACTCGCGGACAATTCTTTAAAAAGGGCCGTAATTTCATCATAATCATCAGTGTCAAACAAAAATGTTTGCGAGTTACCAATGCTTTTTGGATCGTCTTCTTCGACTAAAACAGTGTCACTGCCGTAACCATTCGCCCAATCGTAAAAGGTGTAATAGCTTTTACCAAGTAAGTTTTTAACTTCTTCGCTCTTATTATGGGCTAAGTCACCAATCGTTTTAATCCCAAGTGCTTTTAAGCGGGGCGCGGTCTTTTTACCAATACCATACATTTCATCAATTGAAAGTAACCATAAGTTATTCTTAAGGTCCCGGCGCCGATAAACAGTCATGCCAAGCGGTTTTTTCGCGTTACTTGCCATTTTAGCCAGAAACTTAGTCGGCGCGACACCAATTGAGCAACTAAGTCCTAATTCTTTTAAAAGGGTCAGTTGTAAATTTTTAATTGTTTGCAAGGGATGCGGGTCATCTTTTAAAACAAGGGTCGCATCAACATAACATTCATCAATGCTGGCAATTTCCATAATCGGCGAGAAATTTTCTTTGATAAAATTAAAAAAGAGCGAAGAATAGTGACGATAAAGGCTAAAATCAGGTTCGACGATAATTAAATCAGGGCATAGTTGGAGTGCTTTATAAGTTGGCATTGCCGAATGAATGCCGCATTTACGTGCTTCATAGCTTGCCGTACTTACAATGCCGCGCCGTCCTGCGCCACCGACAATAAGTGGTTTACCCTTTAAACTCGGGTTTTTTAGTACTTCACAGGCCGCGAAGAAGGCATTTAAATCAATATGTAAGATTATTTTACTCATATAAGTATTATACCTTAATTTGGTTTACATAATAATGTAAAAACGCGATAGTTAAATCCTTTCTAATAAAAAATAGTGCATGACACACTATTTTATAACAACATTTATTACACAAAAAACTACTAAAAGACTACTAATAAAATACTAAAAGCAATAATTTGCCTTATTTTGCCTGTAATTCATCAATTTTAATTTTCGCGTTATTTAATTCAGCGGCTAGTGCTTTACTTAAAGCATTACCTTCTTCAAAAAGTTTTAAACTAGCGTCCAAACTAAGTTTTCCGCTTTCTAGTTCGGTGACGATAACATTAAGTCTTGCTAATTTTTCTTCAAATGTTAATTCTTTACTCATGGTCTTCTCCTTTATTAATAGTGGCAGCAACCGCGCCATCATTAAATTCTATTTTAATATGATCTTGATCTTTTAAAGTTTGGGCACTCGTAATGATTTTGTCATCTAAACTTATGAAGGCATAGCCTCTTTTCAAGATGTTACGGGGGTTTAATGAGTTTAAGGTCGCACTAAGGCGTCCACTTTGTTCACTGTAATATGCGTGCCGTAATAATATAAGTTTTGTTTGCTTTTCTTTCAGTGTTTCAAACATTACTTCATGTTTAATAATCATTTTACTCATATATGCGCCGAGTTTTGTCGTTTCGCTATGTAATACCGTTTCTAAGTTAGTAATAATGGCGTTAAAGTTCGTTAAGACCGGTCTATTCGTTAAATTTGTGACATTAGTCGCTAAAGTATTGTATTTACTAAGAAAGGCGTTATTAAGCCTTATTTCTAAGTTTAACGCATCTTGGCGCAGTTCGTTTTGATCAGGAACGGCTAGTTCGGCTGCCCCTGTTGGGGTACTTGCTCTTTTATCAGCGATATAATCAACAAGTGTCGTATCGATTTCATGGCCAATGGCGCTAATAAGCGGCATTTTCTTTTTACTAAGCGCTAAAATGAGATTTTCATCATTAAATGCCCATAAGTCGTCACTACTTCCACCACCGCGGGCAATGATTAAAACATCAATCGCCTCATTATTTAATGTATTAAAAGCATTTATTAACGAGGCCGGGGCATTATCACCTTGAAATGTCGCGTTAATGATTTTTAAAGCGACAAGCGGATAGCGGCGGTTAATGTTTGTTACTAGATCACTTTGCGCAGCGCTATCTTTGGGGGTAATAATACCAATAACACGCGGAAATTTAGGAAGCGGTCTTTTATACTCTTCTTTAAAAAGGCCCATTTTTTCGAGTTTTACTTTAAGTTTGGCCAGTTCAACAAGCTTTGCCCCTAAACCGTAATAATTAACTTCATGACATACAATTTGGTACGCACCACTTTTTTCATAAACACTAACCCGTCCTTTAACGAGCACTTCGTCGCCATCTTTTAAACTTGCCGGAAAGGCGTTTAACGAAAAAGTAACCGCACTAATGCGGGCAAGGTCGCCTTCTTTAAGGGTAAAATAAACCGCGTTCGCGTAACGCTTTAAATTAATGATTTCCCCTTTAACTTCAACATAATTTAATAAAGGGTCATTGCTTATTAAAGTTTTAACATAGCGGTTTAAGGCACTAATAGTTAATACTTCACGCATTAAACTAACGCTCCATCAAGTACGCCATTAATAAATTTATATTCGTCATCGACTAAATAAAGTTTGCCAAGCTTGACGGCGATATTAATAACGATTGCTTTACTAACATTACCAATATAATAATAATGAGCGTAACTATATATTAAAATTGCTTGCATTACTAAGTTAAGGCGCGAAAACTTCCAATCATGCACGTGAAGCGACAATTTTTCAATAATTTCTTCGTAATGCTTTAATGAATAAAATAATGCTTCCTTTAAGAAAAGCGGTAATTCATCATACGTTACTTCACTAACTTCTTCTAAAAGGGTATTAAATTCAATTGGTTGATTGTTTCTAATCTTTATAAGCATCGCATATAAGACGGAAACGGCAATTTCATGACTTTGGTTACGCGTAATCATAATATCCCTTTCTGCCTGGCGCCATCAATAATTTTAATAAAAGACCGACAACAAAAAATAAAAGCACGGTTAAATGAATAAAGTTTGACACATTTACCCCCATCTTTCCTTCAAAGTAATACGGACTAAAAACAAGCCCAAAATCAGCGATATATAAAATAACCCCGATTATAAAGGCGTAAACTCTTCCTTTTTTTGCTTTTAAATATAAAAAGTACATTAAAGAACTTGCTACAATGGAAATAATGCTTAATGTAAAGATGCGCCACCCGACATTAAAGATTGCATTTTCAATAAGGCGCGAGATTATCGCAATAACGTTATAACCGTAATAATAAAACGTATAATGGCCACTAATGCCAATAAAATTACCAATTAAGTTAAATAAAAGCGGCACCAATAAAAAAAATGTTAGAGTACGGGTTAGCGAACGATTAACATTTTTATCTTTTCTTCTTTTCATGACCTAGCCAACATCGATAACTTCGACACTGATGTTGAAAGGGATGAGTTCGGTCATTAAATTAAGTTGCGTGGCAACGTTTTCTTGAACTTCACGGGCTACATCCTGGACATTCGTCCGCGGTCTTACTTTTACCGAGATTTTCACGGTAACCATGCCATTACGAATCGTACATTGCACAGGTTTAAAAAGTGAATAGCGTTTGCGGCGACGGCTAACAGTAGCCCCCGCGACTTCATTGGTCGCTATTTCCGCGATTTGATCAAAGACGTGATAAGAAATTCCCATCGTGCCTTTTTTGTTGTAATTTTGAATGTATACATACTCTGCCATAAATTACCTCGTTATTATTATAACGGATGGCGCAACTTTATTCAATAAGGAGGCTAATTATTATGCAAATAAAAGCTCCTTTATTAATAAGCGCCAAATTAATGAATAATTAACTCTATATGACAATAAACATCTCATATATCTTAATTACTAATATTTCTAAAATATAATAGATGGAGCGAAAACCCCATCTATTTATTACTAAATAATTACTAATAACTATTTTTTAGCTTTTTTAGGTTGTTTTTCAACTGTTTCATCTTTTGCTTCCGCTTTTAAGTCTTCCCCTAATTCTTCATTAAGTTCTTCACTTAATTCTAAAGGAATTTCTAAAACTTCATCTTCATCTTCTTCGTCTAAACCAAGAATGACCGGCGGGAGCGGATTTGTGTCCGTGCCTGAATAAAGTTCTTCATCACCTTTTAAGCTTTTAGGATCAAGAATACCTTCGATGATACGGGCTAAAGTATCATGTGTATATTTAAGGTGATCTAAAATATCTTTTTGGGGCGCGCTATAACCGAAGCGATCTAAACACATCGTAAAGTCAGCCCATTCGTGCCACCCCATACTCGTTAAGATTTCAACGGCGATTCGTTTATCTTTTGGTAAGGATAAAACTTCATCTTGATATGCTTTTTCTTGGCGCTTAAAGACTTCAATTGATGGCATTGAAACGACGCGGACATTATAGCCTTTTAAGACGAGCGCGTTTTGGGCGCGTAAGGCCATATTTACTTCGCTACCAGTGGCAATAATAATGAAGTCAAGCTTCTTTTTCTTATTTTCACTACTAACGATATAACCACCTTTAGCGATTAATTCTTCCTTACTTCCCGGCATGATCGGTAATTTTTGCCGTGATAACGCTAAGACTGTAGGCCGCGTTTTACTTAAAAGCGCTGCTTTCCACGCCACTAACGTTTCGCGGGCGTCACCTGGGCGCCATACATCAACATTAGGCGTAGCCCTTAGCATGGCAAGTTGTTCAATTGGTTGATGGGTTGGTCCGTCTTCACCAAGATGAACACTATCATGACTAAATAAGTAAATATTGGGAATATGACTTAAGGCGGCAAGGCGAATCGAGTTTTTAAGGTAATCACTAAAGATTAAAAAAGTGCCAACATACGGTCTAATCCCACCATGAAGGAGCATCCCGTTACTAATCGCCCCCATGCCAAATTCACGAATGCCAAAATTAATGTTCCGCCCGACCCGGTTTTTCGCCGTGAAATTAGTTTCGCCGTTAATAATCGTCATCACACTGCTTGCAACGTCAGCACTTCCTCCCATAACATGCGGTAAATGGCGGTTTAAGGCTGCTAAAATATTACCACTTGTGTTGCGGGTTGCTTCACTTAATTCATCTTCAAAGGTTAAGTTAAGTTTATCTAATACTTCTTGGGTGTCGTCACTTAAAGATAATTTTAAGTCTTCCGCTTCGACACTTGCATCTTCTTTTAATTGATTTAAGCCTTTAGTCCATGCTTCATAGGCTTTATGACTATTTTTTTGAATGGAAGCACGCATTCCTTCGTAAACCGGTAAAGGAATTTCAAAGGCGGCGTTTGGATAAAGGTAAGTGCCCTTAGCAAAGGTGCCATCTAATTCCCCAAGCGGAGCGCCGTGGACTTTATGGGTTCCTTGTTGACGGCTGCCTTGGCCAATAATCGTTTTCATAATGATAAGCGTTGGTTTTGGACTTCGTTTCGCTTTTCTAATCGCTTTATCAATCGCTTTTAAGTTATTACCAGTGGCGATTTTAAGCACATTCCATTCACTCGCTTTAAAACGCATTTCCACATTTTCACTAAAGGAATCGTTAAGTGGACCATCAAGGGTAATGTCATTTGCGTCATAAAAGACAATTAGTTTATTAAGTTTTTGGTGACCGGCAAAAGAAATTACTTCTTGGCTAATGCCTTCTTGTAAACAGCCGTCCCCGACTAAAGCATACGTATAATGGCCTAAAAGATGGGCGTATTTTGGAAAGCGCGCGACTAATGAAGCTTCAGCAAGCGCCATCCCGACTGCATTTCCTAACCCTTGACCAAGGGGCCCGGTAGTTGCATCTACCCCAGGCGTTATTTTATATTCAGGGTGTCCCGGTGTAATACTATTTAATTGGCGGAACGCCTTTAAATCATCAAGCGAGACGCCGTATCCTGCAAGATGGAGCACAGTATATAAAAGCGCACTCGCATGACCCGCACTTAAAACAAAGCGATCCCGCGCGACCCAATGCGGGTCTTTTGGGTTGATTTTAAGGTGGTTTTTATAAAGATTATAAAGTAGCGGAGCACTCCCAATTGCCATACCGGGGTGGCCGCTATTAGCCTTATTAGTGATATCAATCACTGTTGCTCTTATCGCGGCAACACTTAAGGCGTCGACATTGTTTCGTTTCCTAAAACACATAATTTAGTCCTCACTTCCTCTTTTTATTTTAATATATAATTCATCTAATTGTAAATTAGTAACTTTAGAAGGCTCTTCACTCATTAAACTCGCCCCTTTTAAGTTTTTAGGGAAAGCGATAACATCACGGATATCATCAGTCCCACTTAAGACCATTGTTAAGCGGTCAAGGCCAAAGGCAATACCGCCATGGGGCGGGGTGCCATATTTTAAAGCTTCAATGAAAAAGCCAAATAAATAATTAATTTCTTCGTTACTTAAACCTAAGATTTCAAAAATTTTATTTTGTAAGTCTTGATCATAAATCCGCATACTACCGCCGCCGGCTTCATAACCATTAATGACGATATCGTAAGCATAACTTAATACTTCTTCGGGTTTAGAATCAAGTTTATGAAGATCACTATTTAATGGCTGGGTAAAAGGGTGATGTTCACTGACATATTTCTTCGTTTCTGGATCATAAGCAAATAAGGGGAATGAATCAACCCATAAAACGCCGTATTCTTTGCTATTTATGAGATTAAACATTTTAGCAAGATTTAAGCGTAACGCTCCTAAACCACTTAGTAAACGCATTAAAGGCGCACCAAAGGCAAGAAAGACAACGTCATCTTTCACCAAGTTAAGTGTTTTGATTAAAGCTTCGGGTGAACTTATATTTTTACTAAAGCCACCAGTAAAAGCTTGGCCATCATATTTAAGAACGGCAAAATAATTTAAGCCGTAACGCCTCGCGGTAACATTAAATTCATCAGTTACTTTGCGACTTAATTTATTTTCAGGGTCATTAATAACAATAGCCCGTACTTCATCATGTTCTTTAAAGAATTCTTCGCTCTTTACAGCTTCTTTTACATCTTGAATAAATAAATCAAAGCGAATATCAGGTTTATCACTCCCATATTGTTCCATTGCTTTATGATAACTTAAACGCTTTAAGGGTAATTTTAAGTCATAATTAACGACTTCTTTAAATATATGTTTTAAAAGTCTTTCGTTTAACGATAAAAGTTCATCATACGTCATAAAGCTCGTTTCAATATCAATTTGCGTAAAGTCGGGTTGGCGATCACTCCGTAAATCTTCATCACGGAAGCATTTGGCGATTTGATAATACTTTTCAAGACCGCCAATCATTAATAGTTGTTTATAAATTTGCGGTGATTGCGCTAAAGCGTAAAAAGTTCCCGGGTTTAAGCGTGAAGGCACTAAATAGTCGCGTGCGCCACCCGGAGTGGACTTCGTTAAAATTGGGGTTTCAATTTCAATAAAGCCTTCATTATCAAGAAAAGCGCGGGTAGCTCGCGTGATTTTTGCTCTTGTCATGAGTTTATTTTGTAATACGGGTCTTCTTAAATCTAAATAACGGTATTTAAGGCGTACATCTTCTAAAGCATCGGTTTCATCAGCAATAATAAGCGGCGGATTCTTCGCTTTATTAATTAAAGTTACTTTTGTCGCTACTACTTCAACTTTCCCCGTCTTTAATTGGGGGTTGGGGACACTTTTTAAAACGACGGTTCCTTCAATTTGTAAAATATATTCATTACGAATTTCGGGCCGAGCGATATTTTCATTAATTAAAACTTGGACAATCCCACTGCGGTCCCGTAAATCGACAAAGGTTAAACTACCTAAATCACGTTTTTTAGCGACCCAACCAATGATTTTGACACTTTTACCGACTAAAGTTTCATTTATTAGTCCGTTTTCAATACTGCGATACATATTCTTTACCTATTCTTCTTTCTTTTTTGGACTGCACTCTGGACATGTACAATTACATTCCCCACATGTACATTCGCCATCACACTCACAATCACATGTGCATTCATCATGCTCATCACATTCGCATTTACATTTATGATGTTCATGCCCTTCACAATCACAATCACACTCTTCGTGATGGTGATGATGATTAAAGCCAAGCTTTTCTAAAATATAGTTAACAATTTCTTGATAAGGCACTTCAACTTGACTTTGACTTTCAAGGTCGCGTACACTTACTACTTGATTATTAACTTCATTTTCACCGATGATAAGTGCGTATTTTGCACCTCTTAATTCAGCGATTTTAAAGAGTGATTTAAATGATTTATCACTAAAGTTTGTCGTTGCCCGGACGCCGTGGGTCCGTAAACTTGTAAGTAAGCTATAGGCGTCAAAGCGCGCTGTATCACCAACACTAATAATGAGTAAATCATCTTTAACATTCGTATGTTCAAGCTTTCCTTCTTCATTTAAGATGTGGAATAAGCGTTCAATCCCAAAAGCAAAGCCGACTCCTTCTAATGCGGGTCCACCTAAATCATTTACTAACTTATCATAGCGGCCACCACCACCGATGGCCCCATAATTTTTACCAGAAGGCGGTAAGTATTCAAATTCAAAGACGATACCGGAATAATAATCAAGGCCGCGTACTAAGGAAAAGTCGATGGTTGTTTCAATATTAAAGCCAAGTAAAGCGTTTTTAACAAATTCTAAGTCTTTTTTATCATTCTCAGTTAAAAAGTCAGTAATTTTTGGCGCTTTTTTCGCTAGTTCAACGTCATGTTCGACTTTACAGTCAAGCATGCGTAGTGGATTTTGTTCATAACGCACTTTACAGTCACCACATACTTCATTAAGGTGTTCTTTATAATATTCTTTTAATGCTTCTTTATATTTTTCCCGCGTTTCGCGTGTACTTAAACTATTAATGCGCGTTGTGATCGTCTCAAAACCAAGCGCTTGTAACGCATGGACGGCGAGTAAAATGACTTCCAAATCATCATAAACACCGCCGATACCGACACTTTCAACGCCAAATTGGTGAAATTGGCGATAACGACCAAGTTGTGGTCTTTCATAGCGAAACATCGGCCCACTATAATAATAGCGAAGCGGTAAATCGTTTGTCGCGTATAACTTATTAGCGATAATACTACGTATTACTCCGGCTGTTCCTTCAGGACGAAGCGCCATTAAGCGATTTCCTTTATCTTTAAAAACATACATTTCTTTGCGCACAATGTCCGTTGCGTCACCGACCCCACGGGCAAAGAGTTCGTTAGCCTCAAAAATCGGCGTATGTAACGGATTAAATCCGTATAACGTCGCAACTTCTTCACATATGTCGCTAATATATTTATAAGCTCGTGCTTCGTTACTTATTAAGTCATGGGTCCCCTTGGGACTATTAATACTAGCCATAAAATTCCTCCTATTAAATAAAAAAAGGTAGTATAAGGACGGAAAGATCCGCGGTACCACCTTACTTCGTTAAAAATAACGCACTCAAGACGGTAACGACGTCTACGGTCCTCTTATTTTTTAAGGACATGTCTCGATGGTGTCTTCAATTTAAAGTTTTTCGCTAGTTTTCCACCACCCAACTAGTCTCTATGTCTATTCTTTAAACGAATCCATGTCTTTGACCTTTTAATTATAAATTAAAAAAGATGCTTAGTCAATTTATCATCATTGCAATATTTACTAACTATTTACTATAAAACTACTAAAAATATACTTTTAACTACTTTTTAATGGAAAACACGTTCAATTTTATAAACTGACTCGACTTGACCGATAATATTTTGCACACTACTTAACTGACTTAAATTACCAATTAAAATCGTTACATCAATGACACTTGTTCTCGTTGTCGGGTGATATGTAGCCTTAATTTTACTCATCGAAACCTTCGCCTGACTTAAAGCGTTCATTATATCGACAAGTAAATTATCGCGGTCTAAACACTTCACACTTAAATCAAGGGGATATAATTTGGTTTGACTTGCTGGGTTCCAAATGACTTCTACTGTCCGGTCAATAACATTAATAACGTTAGGACACGTAATGCGGTGGACGGTAATACCTTTTCCTTTTGTAATGTAACCAACAATCTCATCCCCCGGAATTGGGGTGCAGCAATTGCCTAAAGTAACCGCGACCGTTCCCGCACCGGGCACTAAGACGGGGTTTTTGGCGTCTTCAACTTTTCGCCCTTTACTAAGCATTTTGCCAATATGGTCGCGCCGATCAAGTTTTAAATAATCTAAAATGCTACTTGGGGTAATATTTCTTGAATATACGAGCAGTAATAGCTCATTATAATCATCGACACCAAAATGTTTTAACACAGCGCCTTTATTTACATAAGGTTCGACTTCATGTTCATTAAAGCCGCGTTCCTTAAAGGCGTCATAAAGTGAATTACGGCCTTTTTCAATGTTTTCGTCCCGCGTTAATAATTGATTTTTCCGCGCGAGTACTTTTCGAATGTGGTTACGGGCGCTATTCGTGGTTGCAATATTAAGCCATGATTCGGTTGGTCCCGTGGCGGTCTTACTTGTTTTAATTTCGCATATATCACCCGTTTTAAGCGGCGTGTTCATGGCGACTAATTTATCGTTAACAAGCGCACCAACGGCACTATCCCCAACTTTAGTGTGAATTTTATATGCAAAATCAAGCGGGGTCGCCCCTTGTGGTAATTCGATGACGTTTCCTTTCGGGGTAAAAACATAAACACTTGTTTCAAAGATTTCTTTCGTCAGTGTTTCCATATATTCTTTTGCGTTATCACCCGTTTGGTAACTAATACCGACAAAATCACGGAGCCAATGTAATTTATTTTCAATTTCGCGTTGTTCTTTTTCGGGGTTATAGTTTGTGCCTTCTTTATATGCCCAGTGGGCCGCAACCCCAGAATCAGCGATTTGATCCATTTCAAGCGTTCTTATTTGTACTTCCAACGCATTACCGTCACCACTAAAGATTGTCGTGTGTAAGCTTTGATACATATTGCTTTTCGGCATCGCGATATAATCTTTAAAGCGGCCCGTCACTGGTTTATAAGTCGCGTGAATTAAACCTAATATTTCATAACAATTAAGTTCAGTTGCGGTAATGATGCGTAACGCCATTAAGTCATAAATCTTATCAAAATCATTATCTTTTTCTTTCATCTTTTTATAGATGCTATAGATTGATTTAACACGAAAACGCATTTCAAATTTGATGTTGTTACGGTAGAGAATATCGGCAATACGTTTACTTACATCGGCAAGCGCACGTTCGAGATTAGGTGATTTTTGATCAACCAGTTCAACAAGCTTCGCGTAAGCCTCAGGTTCGATATACTTTAAGCTTAAATCTTCCATCTCTGCTTTTATCTTCCAAATACCTAAGCGACCTGCAATCGGGGCATAAACAGCCATGGTCTCATTTGCAATGGTTAGTTGACGATTTGGTGCGAGATAATCAAGGGTACGTAAGTTATGCAACCGGTCAGCTAGTTTAATAATAATGACACGTATGTCTTTTGCCATTCCTAAAAAGATCTTGCGATGGTCTTCATAAACAAAACTAGAATCATCGCCTTTTTTACTTAGTTTTAACCGTTGAATCTTGGTAACGCTATCGACAATCATTGCAACATCTTTACCAAACATTGATTCGATATCACTTACCTTTGTATCAGTGTCTTCTACCACGTCATGAAGTAGGCCTGCAATGATGGTAGAGGGTCCCGCTTGAAGTTCAGAAAGAATATAGGCTACCTCAATTAAGTGTTCAATATAGGGGGCACCACTTTTTCGGAATTGGCCCTCATGTTTTAATTTTGCAAATTCATAGGCTCGTAAAATATTATTCCGGTCATCTGGATTAGTAATATAGAGAAAATAGACGTTCATCACGTCCTCCCAAGTATGGGGTACATAAGGTGCTATGTTGACTTCTTTTCTCTCATTTGCCATAGGGTGATTTTCCTTCATTACTCATTATATCAAATTAATTAATACGTCTATTCGATATATAGTCACGATTTTCACTTATATTGATAAAGAATTAACCTTATATAGAAAAGGGCCTACGCTGGTAGGCCCTTCTTAATTATTTTATTAGGATTGATCGATGACGATATCCTTCACTATTTAGTTGCAATTAAGCAGCTGGATGGAAGGTGATGACGATGGAACTAATATAAACACTGAAAGTATGACCTGAGACTGGGTATTGTAATCTAAAGAAGCGAATTGCATCAGCTTCATCAAAATCAACAGTTACTGTATATTCAGTTGATCCATTACCTAAGATTGCTTCAGGTTCAGCGGTTTGATGTTCACTAACAGCAGTATCTTCTGAAGTATAAATTCCTACTTTACCAGGATAGTTTTGGCCTGTATTATAGTTAACAGTAATGCTAGCAATTGCACCTTCAAATTCAGTTTCATTCCAAAGAGCACTATTACTTGATTGTCTCCATTGTAAACCATTTCCGTAATCAGCAACACCGAAGACACCGAATTTTACGCCGCCTACTTCTTTAGCGGTATCGCCTTTGAAGTCGGAGTCACCATATGCGACGCCATCAAGACCAAGGGACTCGACGCTCAATGTGATGTCAGTATTGACTTCACCTAAAACGGTGACGTCAAGGGTAGCTTCAAATGTACCAACGGTAGCGGTAACTTCAGCAGTACCTGCACCAACCGCGACAAGAACGCCTTTTTCATCAACTGTGACGACATCTACATCACTTGATTCATAAGTTAAACCAGTGAGTGGTCCATCAAATGGGGTAGCGACTAAATTGCTTTCGTATTCTTCTTCAAGTGAAAGTTCAATTTCATCTAGATCAAAAGTAATGCCATTTAAGACAACTGGTTCACCAACTTCAACTTCCCATTCACTTACGTGAGCGTTTGTTAATTGGTAATCTCCGCGGTTCATGCCAAGGACACCAGTCCAATTAAGGGTACTGTTTGAAGTAACGGTACGGAGTAATTCCATGGTTGCTTCGGCATCAGCCATTGGAATATTATAGTGCATGTATGTACCGATTTTGGTATCGCCTAAGCGAAGGTCCATATCAAGCGTAATATTTGTGCGATCACCATTCATTTCTGCAACTAATGTTGGTTTAGCGTGAAGTTTAAGTCCTTCAATTTTTACTAATTTGCTATCTTTTCCAACGAGAGCAGCTTGGGCAATGTCAGTTAAGAGTTCAGGTTCAACAGCCGTAGCAGCTTCGTGACTCACATATTTAATGCGGTCTAATTCACGTAAGCCATTATAGGCGGCTAAGTGACCTTGAACGGTGAGGCGGTCACCAATGTTAACGCCAGCAAAGTTAGCGTCATACACTTCTTGGGTAATTGCATAGAGTAAGAGAGCGTGTTCGCCATCTTGAATTGCAATATTCCATCCTGGGGAATTACTAATGTTGGCATTACGGAATTTTCCGGTAACGACACCAGTAGTTTCATATTTTTCTTCCTTTTGCGCTGCGGTAGCGGATTCACCTTCAGCAGTTTTTGCCCGAATTTCTTCAATCGTGGCAGTTGGAACCGGTTCTTCTTCAGATACTGATGGATCTGGGAGACTTTCTTCGTCTTCACTTGTAGTGACCGGATCTTCACTTGTAACAGGGTCTTCACTCGTAACACTTGTTACGGGTGGTTCACTTGTTACTGGTGGCTCTTGACTACTAACCGTTGGTTTACAACCAGCGAGTAATAATGCAAAAAGCGGTAGTAAAAGTAAATTTCTTTTTTTCATTATTTTCCTCCTTTTCTTACTACTTAATAATTTTACCATATCTAAAGATATATACAAAAAATAAATACTTTTAGTAATAAAAATTACTCGATTTTATTTATTTTAAACTCAACACTTATTTTATTACGGAATTCACTTTGCGAAAAAGTGCCGTATATTGAGAATTTTTTTAATTCTTTTACGGTGGAAGCAAGGTTAAAACCAATAAGTTTTATACCATTATTTAAAGTAGTAATTATATGTTTTCCATCGCGAGAATAAGTAAAATCAAAGGTGTTAGCCGCACTTATTTTTATGTTTGGTGTGGCGAATTTAAAGCCAAAAGGGGCGAGATTATCGATAACTTTATAGTTTTCAGGTGTTAATTCAAAGGGGGCGATTTCTAAATACTTTTCTTTTTTAGGCCGAAGGGGATGTTCTTTAGCAAACGCAATAAATTCTTTTCTAAAGGCCGCAAAATCTTCTTTTTTAATCGTTAATCCACCAGCTTCAGGGTGGCCGCCACTTGCTAAAATGTACTTTGAAAGGTGCGTAAAAGCATCGACAACATTAAAGCCACTGCTACTTCTAGCGCTTCCTTTAATGAGGTTTTCGTCTTCACTACTTTCAGTAAAGATTAAGGCCGGTTTATTATAAGTCATTAAGTAATTATTGGCGAGCAACCCTAAAACGCCTTCAAGTTCATTTGTTAGTAATACGATTGCCGCTTCACTAACTTCTTCATCACTTAAATGGGTCGCTTTACTTAAATTTTTCCGTTCTTCATATACTTTTTCAATATAACTAGCGATATCGTAAATTCGTCGGTGGTCATCCGTCGTAAAATATTCCACTAAAACATTAGCCTCATAGTTTTGACTAAGGCGCCCTAAAGCGTTAATGCGCGGCGCGACCCGCATGCCAAGCGATGTTTCATCAAATAACGTACTATTATTTAGTTTTAAAACACTAAAGTATTGATGTTTATTTAAAACTTCTAACCCAAGTTTTAAAACAGTGCGATTACGATCAAAAAGCGGCATCATATCGGCTAAAGTAGCAATCGCGGCTAAACTTATTAAATAATCGTCATACTCCCCTAAAAGGCCGTAACTTATAATTAATGCCATAAACGCGCCACAACTATTTAATGGGGGTAAATTTGATAGTTCAGGGTGTAAAATTGCAAAAGCATCGGGTAAGCGGTCACTTATTTCATGGTGATCACTTACTAAAACATCAATGCCAAGCGCCTTTGCTTTTTCAATGGCTTTAAAGGCACTCACCCCATTATCAACGGTAATGATAAGATCAATGCCCCGTTTATGTAATCTTTCTACAACATTAGCGTTTAAACCATAACCATCCTTATAGCGGCTGGGAATCATCGTAAAAACATCTTTACCCCGTTTTAAAAACGCCTTTTTTAAAATACTTGTCGCTAAGATGCCGTCCGCGTCATAATCACCGTAAATAACAATCGTTTCTTTATCTTTAATCGCTTTTTCAATGCGTGCGATAAAGGGCGCAAAATTAAAGAAAGCATGGGGATCGACTAAATCACTTTTGGTGACTGGCGCTGCGAGTTCTTCATATTCTTTTAACGATAGATTGTAATAGGCTAAAACTTTATGTAAAAAATCATTCATAAAAAAATACTACCATAAGGGTAGTACTTTTGTTAGTTATTTAATTAAGAATTAGTCGTTAATTCCGATAAAGACCGCTTCTTCGGGTTCACCAGAACGTGGTTTAATCGACGTTCTTTGTTCTTTTCTTACTTTACGTTCGCGGGCGCGACGCGGTAAGCGGGCTAAAATATTTAAGGTTGTACTTAACCCTAAAGTACTAAATTTAGTGACAATATATAAGCCAAGTAAGACCGCGACAACGGCCCCTAAATACACACTACTGACCGTTAGCGGGCCAAGGAGCGTAAAGATAAGGAAGGCGGCACTAAAGATTAACGTTAAGATGTAGACAAGACTTAAAGTATATTGTAAGCCAAGGCTATACATTTCTTTGCGGGTCATGCCTTTTGTTTGACTATCATGTTCAACTTCTTTGATACTACTAAAGATTAAAACATTTAAGAAACTGACAAATAAGATAGCGACAAAAGCACCCATCGTCGCTAGTGGTGGAATTGCTAAGCGCGTCACCATAAAGAATAACATAACGAGTGATCCAGCAATAAAGCTTTCGATGAAGTTTGTTACCCCACGGGTAATGCCAAAGCGTAATGTAAAGTAGAAACTAGTGACGGCAAGGACAACTAAACTAACCCAGGCCACACGAGTAAAGTGCGGATTTACGCTTTCTTTTTGCACGGGGTTAAAAGAAATAGAGGCGTTTTCATCTAATGATTTAACGATTTCATCCAGCGCATCGCTTAACGCGCCTTCTTGGGTGACTCCGTCTGCAGTCGTTTTAAAGGTTACTGTTTCTTCACCACTATAGCGTCCTTTTAAGTTATAGACATAGAAGTTATAAATGACTTCAACTTCAACTTCGCCTTGTTCTTCAAGCACTTTATAACTATGTGTTTCATAAACAGGGGCGCCGTCTTTAGTTAAAAGCGGTAAGGCTTCACCGTCTAATTCAATATAAGATAATAAAGTTAAAGGACTATTTAAACTAGAGTTTGAAGAAATATCACTGCGTTCACTTACTTGGAAGTACACTCTTGTCGTATTGGAATCATATTTAATTAAGTTATAAGGATTAGTCGTTGTAAAAGCGCCAAAAACGAGCACTAAAATAGCGCCGACAATGCCTAAACCACCTAAAAACGCCGCGTTAAGACCAGCTTTTGATTCGGGTTTATGGTTCATAAAACGACCAAAGTATGTTTGTTTTTCATCATTTAAAGGATTAGGAACTTTACTTTCATTAATGCCGTACATTGCATATGATTTACTACTTATGCGGTTAAAGGCTAAAAGCGGTAAAATAACGGCGTTATGAAGTAAAACACTAACGAGCATCACAATACTGCCAAAGATTAAAGTCGCAGCAAAACCCGCAAGCGCGGCCCCGCCAAAGAAATAAGTAAAGACCCCGGAAATAAGCATTAAGACAAGCATATCACCAGTCATAAATGAAGATTTAGCGATCGCTTCATTATGGGCTTTTTTAAAGCTTCTTCCTTTATATACATCACCGCGGAATTTACCAGCGTATATTAAAGTGCTAACGAGACTTACAAGACTGACAATTAGTAAGCCGACAATCGCACTCGTTGAAAACTCAACTTGAATAGCGTTAAAAATAATCATCGTTCCTAAGAAGGTTAATAGTCCGCTACTTAAGGCGTTAATAATTGGTAAACGATAAATAGCAAAGGCAATGACAATAATTAATAAATAAGCAATAACCGAAGCAAATAAAGTCGCACTAAGCGCTAAATTATCGCGGTTATCAAGGTTAATGATGGCTTCGACAGATGGAGCGGTAAATTTATTTTCAAATAAAAATTCAACTTTATAATCGAGGGTTCCGGCGTTAAAGACGTTTGCCATATAACGGGCAGTATCACTCGCTCTTTTAATTTGCGCGGTCGTATAGCTTGTTTGTTCTTCACTTGCTCCTTCAAGTGGGCTCGCGACCCCAATTTCCGTTTTCTTTTCATTCCACCACATCGAACGGAAGTCAAAGGAAAGGAAGATTTTCCCTTTACTATCACCTTGTGGGTCTTCAAAACTATCTTTATCAGCGTCGTAGTCACTCCAAAGAACGATATTAGCTTTTTTCACAAGTTCGGCTTTTTCTTGACCTTCTTCTGGTTCACCACCTTGTTCTTCTTGAATCTTTTCCGCGACACTTACAATATTTGTTTGGAAAAGTTCAGGATCACTAAGCGGGAAAATAATAAAAGGATACGGTCCACGATATTCAACCCGGGCTTTTACATCTTTAAATACTTGTTCAGCACTTAGTTCAGCTTCCGTATTATCATCATCACCAATCCGAATCGTAAAATTCGCGTTATAGTTTAAATATACTTGTAAACGGCGATATTCTTCATCACTTTGTAAAGTTGTCGTCGTGCGAATAATGTTATTGCCTTCTTTAGCAATGTTATATTCACTAACGCCAAAGTTCCGCATCCGGCGGTCCATTGTTTGCGCAATCGCATCAACGGCCGTTTGATCGCCAAAGACGTTATCGGGGTTTTCTTTATCGCTTATTCGATACACAAACTCCCGTCCGCTTTGATATTCATGGTTACTTACAAGACTCCGTAACGGCGTTAATGTATTTAAAGCCGCCGCAAAGATCAAAGTAACAGTTAAGGTTAAGTAAGCTATAAGTCGACGCATAATAGGTCCTCCATCATATTAAAAAATTAGTCGATGTCAATAATCGCTTTAATAGAATACTATTAAATGGATTAATAAACAACCAAAATAAAGTAAAACCGTGAATTATGACGATTTTTTTTAAAAAAAGGTCATTTGTCGTGGTTTTTGTAAATGTTTGTAGCAAAACTCCGTTGCTACCCGGCCGCGTGGCGTTTTATCAATCATGCCAATTTGTAATAAATATGGCTCATAAACGTCTTCTAAGTTCGTAATTTCTTCACCGATGGCGTTGGCTAAAGTTTCAAGTCCCACTGGTCCACCTTTAAAGCGGTCGACTAAGGCGTTCAAGTAGGCTAAATCAACGTCATCTAGCCCTAAAGGGTCGACCCGTAAGTGCGTTAAAGCATCAAGACATAATGCTTTTTCAATAACTTTTTCATTATTAAATGTCGCAAAGTCACGAATACGGCGAAATAAACGGTTGGCGATGCGGGGGGTTCGGCGACTACGTTTTGCAATTTCAACCGCTGCTTCCTCATCAATTGGCAAAAGAAAGACGCGACTTGTGCGTTTAATAATGTTTAAAATATCTTCTTCTTCGTAATAATCGATTTTTTCACTAATACCAAAACGGGCACGTAACGGACTACTTAAGTCACCCGCTCTTGTTGTTGCCCCCACTAAGGTAAAGGGCGGTAAATCAACTTCTAAATTTTTAACATTAC
>Ga0265293_10002971_pt1 | contig 32561 bp, 31 predicted proteins | sample Munlanlewell138R_FD_192505 | JGI IMG/M metagenome (GOLD analysis project Ga0265293, IMG submission 192505) | Leachate microbial communities from a municipal landfill in Southern Ontario, Canada - Leachate well 138R | ecosystem: Engineered > Solid waste > Landfill > Unclassified | place: Canada... | reverse complement strand
AACATTCAGGACAAAAATTCATGAACGAGAAAACCAACGAGCAGAGAAGCCAGTATTTCTACTGGGTCGATATTCCCACCCGCTGGATGGATGGCGACCCTTACGGGCACGTCAATAATGTTGAATATTACTCGTTCATTGATACTGCAGTGACCCGCATGCTGCTAGACAAGCAGGTGCTCCGCAACCCGCAATTTCAGGCTGTCGGGCTGTGTGTAGAGAGCCAGTGCCGATATTACGCGCCTATATCCTTTCCTGAGACAATCGAAGCCGGAGTTCGAATTGCCCGCATCGGCAATTCCAGCCTGCGCTACGAGGTGGGGCTGTTCAAGCCCGGCGAGCAAGAACCAGCAGCGGCAGGCTACTTTATTCACGTCTTTGTAGACCCGGACAACCATCGCCCTGTGCCTCTCAGCGATGAAATAAAGCAGCGCATCCAAGACGTGGCTGTGCCCGCCTGAGCAGCCTCACTCGCCTGCAGGGAATTGCACTTTTCCAGTTTCCAGTGCATTTCCTTGCTGGCTACCACTCATGGCGAATCGCTACCATCTTGGTACGGGTATAAAAACGCAGCCCTTCCATGCCCTGCTCCTTGAATGCTGAACCAGACTCCTTGAAGCCACCAAATGGCTGATGCACATCCCAGCCCGAGGTGGGCAAGTTCACCGATACCTGACCGGTATCGACAGCCTCCACAAAACGCTGTGTGCAACGTAAGTCATTGCTGAACAGGGCCGCCGACAATCCATACGCCGAGTCATTCACAGCCTGCAGTGCATCATCAAACGAGGCCACAGCCATGACTGCCAGCACTGGGCCAAACACCTCGTCACGCCAGATCGGCATCTCTGCGGTCACTCCGGCAATCACCGTTGGCAGCACAAAACAACCCTTGTCCAGGCCATTGTCTGCTGGCGCAAACCCACCGCACTGGATCTGCGCTCCAGAGCTCCGCGCACCCTCTATATGAGCAAGCACCTCCTGTTGGTGACGGCGGCTAACAACAGGCCCCAACCGGGTACCATCAGCCGTACTTGGCCCCGGCGTCAACCGGGCAGCGGCAGTCAGCAGTTTGTCCAGAAAGACGTCATGTACCTGCTTCTGCACCAGCACCCGGCTGGTCGCCGTACAGCGCTGGCCAGCCTGACCAAAGGCGGCCGCGGCAATGGTCTCTGCTGCCATATCCAGATCGGCATCAGCAAGCACCACCGAAGCATTCTTGCCACCCATCTCGGTCTGCAGGCGTACATTCCGGCCCGCCAGTTTTCGGCCAAGAGCCAGCCCCACTGCTGTCGAGCCAGTAAAGGTCACTGCAGCCACCTCCGATCTGGCAATCACTTCCTGATCAAAGACATCGTGATCACTGATAACCAGGTTGAGCACCCCGGCAGGTAACCCCGCGTCAACCAAGGCGCGGACGATGAGGTAGGCAGCCAGCGGGGTTTCCCGGGCCGGTTTAAGAATCACCGAGTTGCCGCTGATCAGCGCCGGCCCCAGCTTGCGGGCCGGAGTCAGCATGGGGTCGTTCCAGGGTGTAATCATCACCACCACGCCTATCGGCTCAACCAGCGCCATCGCTTTGGTACCGCCGCGGGCATCAGCAATCATGCTGCCTTGAGGCAGCCTTCCTGTAGCGGCATAAAACTCCAGAAACTCCGCACTTTTCTCCACCTCGACCGACGCTTCAGCCAGGGTTTTGCCATTTTCCAGCGCAATGATTTCTGCCAATACAGATTTTCGCTCGCGCAAGCCCTGCGCAGCTTTTGAGAGAACGGCTCCCCTCGCCACCGCCGAGGTCGCTCGCCAGGTTGCTGCCCCTTCGACAGCGGCGTCCACCGCCTGCCTTACCTGCGTAGCACTCAATTGATTAAAAGTCGTCAGTATTCGCTCCTGATCGGAAGGACAACGGTCCTCCACCACTTGCCCCGACTCTCCTGCAACCCAATTGCCACCAATGCGGTAGCTGAATTCAACGGTCATATTCCCCCCTTTTCAGCCTGATTCTGGTAATCAGGCAACCACTTTCAAATCATTGCTCAAATCTCAAGAAGATATTCCTGAGCAGCTCGGTTATTGTCTCTCGGGTCCCTGCAATTTTCTACCGTCAGCTGCGCCACCGTACACCCCGGCCAAACTGGCTGATCACTCAGTAGCCATCCTGCCCCTGTCAACATCACAATAGTGGTACCCTCAGATGGCGCCTTGGCGTATCTTCACCGGGCAGGACGTACAACAATCACATTAACCTTCTTCTAGAGAGGCCACTTTACTATGTTCGATTTGCAGCGAATCTTTCACACTGGGCTATGCGTGGCCGACATTGAGACCGCCAAGCAACAGCTGGGCAAAGACCTGAATCTTGAATGGTTGCCAGTGCGCACCTTCGACCCCTTGCCCTTCTGGACTCCAGAGCAAGGTCTGGGAGAAATCGTGGTGAAAGCAACTTATTCGCGTCAAGGTCCCCATCGGCTGGAACTCTGCGAGGGTCCCAGAAACACGCTCTACGACCCCGATCTGCAGCCCGACAACCGTCATATCGGTGTCTGGGTCGACGACCTGCCCAGCGAGGTCGAGAAACTACTGAGTGCCGGCTGGACCGTTCGCGGCGCTTCCGGCAGCCCTGAGGATGGCTACGGCATCCTCGCTTACATGGCACCGCCCATGCCTGGTCTGGTCGTAGAGCTGGTAGCAGAATCTCTGAGGCCTGCTCTCGACGAGTGGTTTGCCAGTGCCGAGTAAAACTGCAAAAGGTTGAGCCAGGCTCGCACCCCCAGGTTCACAACCAAGGCACAACCAAAAAGCCCCGGTCACAGCAAGCTGCCGACCGGGGCTTTTGCATCAAAGAGCTATGCTCAACCGTACACTGGGAACCGGCGGCACAGCGCCACAACCTGCTCGCGCACCTGCGGCACCACTTGCTCGCTGGTGCCTTTTTCCAGAGAGTCCAGTACATCGGCCAGCCAACCAGCCAGCTGCTCGCACTCAGCCCGGGCAAAACCGCGAGTGGTCACCGCCGGAGTGCCGATACGCAGGCCAGAGGTGACAAACGGTGAGCGCGGATCATTGGGCACGGAGTTCTTGTTGACCGTGATATAAGCTTCACCGAGGGCAGCGTCCGCATCCTTACCGGTGTATTCCTTGCCAATCAGATCAATCAGCATCAAATGGTTGTCAGTGCCGCCTGACACAATCTTGTAGCCGCGCCCCTGCAGCACGGCAGCCATGGCGCGGGCATTGGTCACGACCTGCTTCTGATAGGTCTTAAAGTCGGGAGACAACGCCTCCTTGAAGGCCACTGCTTTAGCGGCAATCACGTGCATCAGCGGACCGCCCTGGATGCCGGGAAATACAGCGGAGTTGAGCTTCTTGTAGAAGTCCTCGCCCTGTCCCTTGGCGAGGATGATGCCCCCGCGGGGACCGCGCAGGGTCTTGTGAGTGGTACTGGTAACCACATGGGCATGAGGGAGCGGGCTGGGGTATTCACCAGCGGCCACCAAGCCGGCGACGTGGGCCATATCCACCCAGAAGATGGCGCCCACTTTGTCGGCGATAGCACGCATACGGGCCCAGTCCTTGTAACGGGAATAAGCTGAGAATCCACCGATAATCATCTTCGGCCTGGTTTCGAGGGCGATGCGCTCCATCTCGTCATAGTTGATCACCCCGGTATCGGAATCGAGCCCGTAAGGCACGATTTTGTAGTGCTTACCCGAGAAGTTGGCGGGATTGCCGTGGGTAAGATGCCCGCCCTGCGCCAAGTTCATGCCCATCACGGTTTCACCTGGAGCGACCAAAGCCAGGAAGATAGCGGCATTGGCCTGAGCGCCGGAGTGGGGCTGAACATTGGCGTAGTCGCAGTCGAACAGCTCCTTGAGGCGATCGATAGCCAACTGTTCGGCAACATCGACAAACTCGCAGCCACCGTAGTAGCGCTTGCCCGGATAACCCTCGGCATACTTGTTGGTAAGTACCGATCCCTGAGCTTCCATTACCGCCGGGCTGGCGTAGTTCTCAGAAGCAATCAGCTCGATATGGTCTTCCTGGCGGCGCTCTTCGTTCTCGATGGCGGCGATGAGCTCGGCGTCGTACTGGGCAAGGGTCACGGATTTGTCATACATGGCGGTGCGCTGTCCCGGGTTGGATGGCGAAGGAAAGTGTTGGTGTGGAGAGAGGCGCGGATTTTACACGATGTGGGGGCCAGTTGCATCCTTGGCTTCTCGGCAGGCACTGAACACCAGGCGTCAGCTCTCTTATTTTCCGCTACAATCCCGGCCACACCCACAGCCCTTTTCAAGGTCACCATGGCTCAATACGTCTACACCATGAACCGGGTGGGCAAGATCGTCCCGCCCAAACGTGAAATTCTCAAAGACATTTCCCTGTCATTCTTCCCCGGTGCAAAAATTGGTGTGCTGGGCCTGAACGGTGCAGGTAAGTCCACCCTGCTCAGAATCATGGCCGGCATCGACACCGACATCCAGGGCGAAGCCCGGCCCATGCCCGGTATCAAGATCGGTTACCTGTCCCAGGAACCGCAGCTCGACCCCGACAAAGATGTGCGCGGCAACGTGGAAGATGGCGTGCGCGAAGCAATCGATGCTCTCAAGGGGCTGGACGAAGTGTACGCTGCCTACGCTGAACCAGATGCCGACTTCGACAAATTAGCCAAAAAGCAGGAAGAGTTCGAAAACATCATCCAGGCCTGGGATGCCCACAACCTCAACAATCAACTCGAGATCGCCGCCGACGCTCTGCGCCTGCCGCCCTGGGATGCCGACGTGACCAAGCTTTCCGGCGGCGAACGGCGGCGCGTGGCGCTATGCCGGCTGCTGCTTTCCAAGCCCGATATGTTGCTACTTGATGAGCCCACCAACCACCTGGACGCAGAAAGTGTGTTCTGGCTGGAGAAGTTCCTTGAGGAGTTCTCCGGCACCGTGGTGGCCGTCACTCACGACCGTTACTTTCTCGACAACGTCGCCGGCTGGATCCTCGAGCTGGACCGCGGTCACGGCATCCCCTACGAGGGCAACTACAGCACCTGGCTGGAAACCAAGGAGAAGCGTCTCGAGCAGGAGGCCCGCGAACAGTCCTCTCACCTCAAGGCCATGAAAGAGGAGCTTGAGTGGGTACGCAAAAACCCCAAAGGACGCCAAGCCAAGAGTAAAGCTCGCCTGGCGCGCTTTGAAGAAATGCAGTCGCGGGAGTTCCAGGAGCGCAACGAAACCAATGAGATCTATATTCCACCCGGTGAGCGCCTCGGCGACAAGGTCATCGAATTCGACAAGGTCACCAAGGGCTACGGCGACCGCATCCTGATCGATAATCTCTCGTTCAGTGTTCCCAAAGGAGCGATCGTGGGCATTATCGGCGGCAACGGTGCCGGTAAATCCACCCTGTTCCGCATGATCGCCGGTCGCGAGCAGCCTGACAGCGGTACCATCACCATCGGCGAAACCGTCAACCTGGCCTTTGTGGAACAGAGCCGGGAAAATCTCGACGACAAAAAAACCGTGTGGGAGGCAATCTCCGACGGCCACGACATTCTCAAGATCGGCAGCTACGAAGTCCCCTCTCGGGCCTACCTGGGTCGCTTCAACTTCAAAGGGGGGGATCAGCAAAAACGGGTGGGTGACTTGTCGGGGGGTGAACGCGGTCGCCTGCATTTAGCCAACACCCTCAAGCAAGGTGCCAACGTATTGCTGCTCGACGAGCCCTCCAACGACCTGGATATCGAGACCCTCCGCGCTCTGGAAGAAGCCATGCTCGCTTTCCCCGGCTGCGTATTGGTGATTTCGCACGACCGCTGGTTCCTGGACCGGGTGGCAACCCACATCCTCGCCTTCGAAGGCAACTCGGAGGTGGTTTTCCACGAAGGTAACTTCACCGATTATCATGAAGACCTGACCAAGCGCAAAGGCGCCAACACTCAGCCTGAGCGGATGAAGTACAAGCGTCTCAGAAACTGATCGCCGGTGTGATGACAGCACCGGACAAAGCTGCGAATTTCATTTCTGGCTGCAGGCAATCAGCGTCGACTTCCCTTGATTGCCGCAGCCTGACTCACAATAACGGGTTGGCTTTGCCAACTGACAATGTAGAAGCGGCAACCATGAACGATCTGGAAAGACTGATTGCAATTGAAGAAATAAAGCAGCTCAAAGCACGCTATTTTCGCCATATGGACATGCAGGATTGGGACGCTTTATATACTCTCTTTACCCCTGATGCGGTCTACGATGCTACTGATGCGATACGCAACGGCAGCGGCGAGGACTCATTAGATCAAAAGCTGGGTGAGGAGTGGATCAATCACGGGCGCGACAAGATTGTACCCTTCATTCAGAATGCTCTCGCTGGAATGGTTTCTGTCCACCACGGACACATGCCCGAAATTACAATCCACTCGGCAACAAAAGCGAGCGGGATATGGCCAATGACTGATAAAGTCCAGAAACATATAGACGGCCAGCTGGTGCTCTCGCTTGAAGGAGAAGGGCACTACTGGGAAGAGTATGAACGGATCGACGGCACCTGGATGATCTCGTTTTCGAGGCTTACCCGCATCCGCGTACAATACTGGCAAGACGAGCAGGTGGCTGCTCAAGGATAATCTACAAACATCCCGAGGGGCAGACTCCTGGTGAGGCTGCACCTCTAATATTTCACGCTCCTTCTGACTCCTGAAGGGATACGGCAATGATCAAAGTATTAGTCTTTATTAAAAAGCGTGATGGCATTTCGCTGGAAAGCTTCATTCGCCACTACGAAGAAGTGCACGTACCCCTGGTCGAAGAGCTGTTGCCAATGTACGCTGGCTACCGTCGCAATTATTTGACCGAAGGCATTTATCCTGCAGGCGTGGCGCGCGAGTTCGACGTAGTGACCGAGCTGCTGTTTGCAGACTCCAACGCCTATGCCGACTGGCTGGCCGCTCTGGAAGACCCGGCAGTTCTAAACCTGATCCGCAAGGATGAGGAAAACTTCATTGATAGCTCTCAGACCATTATGTGGACTGTGGATGCTCAGGGGCAATGTCACTAAGACAATCAGAAAAAACCCCGCTGAAGACAAGCATCGCCAAGCATGGCTGTTCTTCTAAATAGGCACCCATCGGACAGCCGGCTTCCTATCCAGTTTGCAGCAAGACGGAATTTCGCCCGGCACATTATTTCACCAGAGGCCAGCCGAGCAGCAATACTACTACGGTAGCTGTGCCAATGAACAAGTTCATGGGTACACCCACTTTCAGAAAATCGCCAAAGGTGTAGCCACCCGGACCGTATACCATCAAGTTGGTCTGGTAACCCAGCGGCGTAGCAAAACTGGCAGAAGCAGCCATCATCACTGCAAACACGAAAGGCTCGTTGTTGAGCCCAGCCTTGGCGGTCATCTCCAGCACAATCGGCAACATCAGGATCGCTGCAGCGTTGTTGGTAATAGCCTCAGTCAGCAGCGATATGGTGATATAGGTCAGCACCAGCATCAGCCATGGCTTGCCCAGGCTGAGGTCGATAATGTTGCCAGCGAGAAACGTTGCCACCCCCGTTTTTTGCAGGGCGGTGCCTAGAGCAAAGGAGGCACCAATGGTGATGAGTACCGGCATATCGAGACTTCTCTCCGCCTTGTTGACGGAACAGCAACCTGTAGCCACCATAAGCCCCGCTCCGATCAGACCGGCATTGAGCATGCTGAGGATACCCAGGGCCGCAGCCCCTACTACGCCGACCAGGATTACCCAGGCCAGCACTGCCTTTTCGTGGCGAGGCTGCTCGGTGTCGAGGTCGTTGATCAGCAGAAAATCCTTGCTGTAGCGCTGACGACTGACGAAAGCGGGACGAGCTTCCAGCAACAGGGTATCGCCGGCCTCCAGCTCGATAGTCCCGAGATTTCCCTTCACCCGCTCACCGTGGCGCGCCACCGCCAGCACCACTGCGCCGTAGCGGTCGCGAAAGCGGGCATCGCGAATAGCCTGCCCAATTGCTGCACAGTGGGGTGACACCACGGCCTCTACCAAGCACCGTTCTGCGCGATCAATGGTTAACGTCTCAGCATTGCCATTCTCAGGCGAGGGTTCGAGCCCATTGATACGCAGCAGGTCGGAGATTGCCTCGGTATCGCCAGCGAAAACCAGGCGATCACCCCCTTTAAGTACTTCTTCCGAAGACACAGCGGTAACGATGGTGCCATCCCGCTCGATCTCCGCCAAGTAGATCCGGCGCAGGTTGCGCAACCCTGCCTGCTCGACAGACTTGCCCACCAGTGGCCCATTGGCGGATACACAAACTTCCAAAGTGAACTCACGGAGATTGGCAAACGCCCTGCTCTGGCTGCGATCCGGCAGCAGGCGAGGAAACACCAGCCACATAAACAACAAGCCCAGCAAGGCCACCGGCAGCCCCACGGCGCTGATAGCAAACAGCGAAAAGCCCTCTTCGCCTGTAAGCACTTGATACTGCCCATCCACCACCAGGTTGGTGCTGGTGCCGATCATAGTGACAGCGCCCCCCAGAATGGTGGTATAACTCAGCGGAATCATCAGCTTGGAGGGAGCGATATTGATTTTCCGCGACCAGGCGTGAATGCCTGGAATCATGGTGGCCACCACCGGTGTATTGTTTAGAAACGGGCTGAGCACAGCCAGCGGAGCAAACATTCGCGCCAGTGCCGAGCGTTCACTCTTCGGCACCCCCAACACTTTGTTGACCATTAGATCAATACCGCCCGTGGCATGTAAGCCCGCAGCCACCACAAACATGGCAGCGACAGTGATCAACCCCGAGTTGGCGAAGCCTCCGAGGGCTTCGGCGGGGCTGAGAATGCCACTGACACTCAAGATCGTCAGCACCACCATCATTACCATATGGGGCCCAAGCCGGGTAAGTGCCAGCGCCAGTAAAGTGCTGAAAACCAGCCCAAGAGACAGCCAGCCTTGCCAATCCACGAGTTCGCTCCTCACTCTATCTGCAAAAGGTGCTCAGGATACCGTGAGAGAAGCCTATCCGGTAAGATCGTCCGTCTATAAAGCCTGTGTTTTTGGTTATAAGAAGAAGCAGTACTTAGTAGATAAGGGCTTATCTACTGCTTCCAAACCGGTGATGACGCACTGTTTTCCTACCCGGCACCAGGCTAGCTACTCAACTTTGGAAGGGTGATTAGCAGCCGCCACGCGCCACCCTGAGACAGTGTTTGCAAAGGCGGCTCTGTTAGGTGGCGAGGCCAAGTCTTTCAACGGGCAATACCGCTATGTCGCAGGAGTGCTTCCTGTGACGGCTCCCTGCCGCGAAAAGTTATAAACAGGGCCAGCGCGTCATCGGCACCACCCCTGGCTAACACCGCTTGGTGAAAACGGCGGCCGGTATCGCCATTCATCACCCCCTCTTCTTCAAACAGAGAAAAAGCATCGGCAGACAACACTTCGGCCCACTTGTAGCTGTAGTACCCCGCCGCATAGCCTCCCGCGAAGATATGACTGAAGCCGTGCTGGAAGCGGTTGAAGGCGGGCGGTGTTACCACCGCTACCTGATCTCGCACCTCATCCAGCAAGTTCTGGATCTGAGCCGCATTCTGCGGCGCCGGGCGGCTGTGGAGACGGAGGTCGAAGAGCGCAAACTCCAGCTGGCGCAGCATCTGCAGGGCAGACTGGAAGTTGCGGGCAGCCAGCATTCTGTCGAGCAGCTCATCAGGCAGTGGCTCCCCGCTTTGATAGTGACCGGAAATCAGCGGTATGGACTCTCTCTGCCAGCACCAGTTTTCCAGAAACTGGCTGGGCAACTCCACCGCATCCCAGGCCACACCATTGATGCCGGACACACTCAGCACATCGACTTCGGTCAGCATATGGTGCAGACCATGGCCAAATTCGTGGAACAGGGTTGTCACTTCATCGTGGGTGAGAAGCGCCGGATGATCCGCGCCGGGCGGAGTGAAATTACAGGTGAGAAAGGCCACCGGCAACTGCAGCCCCTCTGCAGTACGGCGCCGGCCACAGTAGTCCGACATCCAGGCGCCACCGCGCTTTTTTGCCCGCGCATAGAGGTCCAGGTAGCAAAATGCCACCGTTTCACCGTCCTTTAATACCCGGTAGCAGTGGATATCGGGACGCCACAGATCCGTGCCAGTGTATGGTTCGAAACGAATGCCAAACAGCTGCCCGGTAATAGCAAACAGGCCGTCGAGCACCTTGTCGGCAGGAAAGTAAGGGCGCAAGGTTTCTTGTGACAGGGCGTAATCGCGCAGGCGCAGCTTCTCACCATAGTAGGGAATATCCCATGCCTGCAGGTCGTCGCACCCTTGCTGGGCAGCAAAACGCCGCAGCTCGTCCAGTTCTTGCTCACCCTGAGCACGCGCCGCACCCACCAGATTGACGAGGAACTCCTCGACCTGTTGTGGAGAATCAGCCATCTTCGGCGCCAGTGACAGCTCTGCATAATTGGCAAAGCCCAGCAACTTCGCCGCTTCTTCCCGAAGCTGAAGGATCTCCACCATCAGGTCACTGTTGTCCCACTGGCCTGCCTGGGGACCCTGATCGGAGGCACGGGTAGTGTAAGCAATATAGAGTTCGCGGCGCAGATCGCGATTATCGGCATACTGCATCACCGGCAGATAGGCTGGCGCTTGCAGGGTGATGCGATAGCCCTCCCTCCCCTGGGCCTCAGCCTGCTGACGGAAGCTCTGTAGCGCCATTTCCGGAATACCAACCAACTCGGCATCGTCCGACAGCCACTTCTCCCAACCATCAGTGGCATCCAGTACATTATTGGCAAACTGTGTCGACAGCTCGCTCAAACGCTGCTGGATATCGGCGAAGCGCTTGCGCTCCGCCTCTACCAGAGCTACACCAGAAAGGTGAAAATCACGCAGCAGGTGGCGGACGGCCTGCTGTCGAGCGCTATCGAGGCCGCTGAAAGCGTCGCTTTGCGCCAGGGTTTGCACTGCCTCATACAGAGCCCGGTTTTGTCCCATCTCACTGCGATACTCCGTCAGCAGTGGAAGACAGGCATCGTAGGCAATGCGCAGTTGGTCGCTGTTCATCACCCCATTGAGATGACTCACTGGCGACCAAAACTTTTCCAGGCGGTCATCGAGAATCTCCAGCGGCACCATCAAGCTGTCCCAACTATAGGATTGCTGTTGCAGCAGCTCGGCCACTTGCACACGATTGTCGTTGAGCAAGGCGGTGAGGCGCTCGGGCAGGCCGGGAATATCGACGTTGCTAAAAACAGGCAGTTCGGGTTGTTTCATAGTGACCTTGTGACGAGAGACAACTTGAGATTGTAGCAATATTCGCGCTGTCAGATGGGTGCTGCAGCCAGGACTCTCATATTGACGAAGGTGACAGTGCACCTACAATGAAACACTGCCCTCATTTTCAGGTACCCAGCCATGTACTCCACGATTTTGTTACTGCACCTGCTCGGCGCGACAATCTGGACCGGTGGCCATCTCTACCTGGTACTGGCAATCTTGCCACAGGCGCTAAAGGCCCGGGCTCCAGAGCGGATACTGGCTTTCGAGTCCAGCTTCGAGCGCGTCGGCATGTCCGCCCTTCTTGTTCAGGTCGCCACCGGGTTGTGGATGGCCATGAAGCTGCAGCCCGACCTGGCCAACTGGTTCACCCTGGCCACACCCCACGCCAAGCTGATCATGTTCAAGATCACATTGTTGCTGCTGACCGTCCTGACAGCCCTCGATGTCAGGCTCAGGATCATCCCCAAACTCAGCCCTCAGACCTTGCCGAGCCTCGCCGTGCGGATCGTCTTTGTCACCTTTCTCTCGGTGTTGTTTGTCGTCGCTGGCGCATCCTTCCGGGGAGCCTTGCTGTTCGGCTTGTTCTTATAAGTACGACGGCCCATGGAAGCGAGGCATGGCCTCGCTTCCATGGGCGCAATCAGTGGGCTGTCACCGACCTTTACAGCGGCCAATATCAACGATTGATTTTTTCCAGATAGCGGAAAAAATCCGAGTCGGCACGGATCATCAGCGTGGCGTTATCGCCCAGCGCCTTGTAGGTCTCCAGTGTGCGGATAAAGGCGTAGAACTCGGGGTCAGCACCAAAGGCCTCGCCATAGATACGGATCGCCTCGGCGTCGGCATCGCCGCGAATTTCTTCCGCCCGGCGCGCCGCCTCGGAGTTGATGCGGCGCAGCTCGCGCTCCATTTCACCAGTGATCTCAAGGCTGCGCCCCTGGCCCTCGGCGCGAAAGCGCTCGGCAATAGCCTGGCGCTCGGAGATCATGCGGTTCTCCACCTGGCGGCGTACCGAGTCAATGTAATTGATGCGCTTGATGCGCACATCGATCAGCTCGATGCCCAGTTCAGGCATCAGCCGGGAGGCGCTATCCAGAATCGCTGCCTCCAGCTTCTCCCGGCCCAGCTTGGGGCGCTGGGTGAGGGCGATATCCTCGCGCTCTTGCTCGACCTCATCCAGCTCCTCGACCGAGACCTCCCAGTCACCGGAGCGCACAATCTCTTCCAGCTCGGTGCCAGAAACGATATCGCGCACCACCGAATCAATGATGTCATCGAGACGATTGCGGCCACCGCGCTCATCGCGCACGCTGCGCAAAAATTGCAGTGGATCGACAATGCGCCAGCGTGCAGTGGTGTCCACCTGGATGAACTCGCGCCCGAGCGTGGGAATCTGACCGACATCCCCATCCCAGATCAACAGACGGCGGTCGAAATAACGTATTTCCTGAATAAAAGGTAACTTCCAGTGCAGGCCCGGTGTGCTGATCACCTCGCCCCGCGGCTCACCGAACTGAACAATGATGGCTTGCTCCGCCTCATCGACAACAAAAGCAGCAGAAAAAATCGTTATGGCAGCAGCTATTACGATGCCGATAGCGGCAAGATTGGCAAAAGGTTTCATTTGCTGTCCCCCTGACGTGCATCGCGGATATTCATCAGAGGCAGCGGACCCACCTGCTCCTCCTGCACCATGATCACTTGACCGACACCGGGCAGAATGTCTGCCATGGTTTCCAGGTAGAGGCGGGCGCGGGTCACGTCCGGCACCTGGGCGTACTCCTGCAGCATGGCACGGAAGCGCACCGTTTCACCGTGGGCCCGGTTGACCCGCTCGGTGGCATAGCCCTGTGCCTCGGCAATCAGGCGCTGGGCCTCACCCTCGGCGCGGGGAATCTGCTGGTTGGCGCGCTTGGTCGCTTCGTTGATCATCCGCTCGCGCTCCTGCCGCGCCTCGTTGACCTCGTTGAAGGCCGGCCGCACCGCCACCGGAGGCACGACGTCCTGCAGCTCCACGGTGATGATATGGAGACCAGAGTTGTAGCTGTCCATGATGCTCTGAATTTCGTCGCGCGCGTCCTGGGCGATCTCCACCCTGGCCACGGTAAGCACTTCAGAGCCGAGGCGGTTGCCGACCACCCGGCGCATCACTGACTCTGAAATATCCCGCAGGGTGCGATCCGGATCGCGCTGCTGGTAGAGGTACTTGATGGGATCCTGAATGCGGTACTGCACCACCCATTCCACGTCGATAACATTGAGATCGCCTGTGAGCATCTGCGACTCAATGGTGAAGTCCGCTGCCGAGTAACGGGTGCGGTCATTCTCCTGCCCCGCGGAGCGAAAGCCAAACTCCTGCTTCAGTACCCGGGCAGACGCTACCCGCTGAACCTGATCCACCCCAAAAGGAATCTTGAAATGCAAACCTGGGTCGGTGATATCCACGACGGCGCCAAAGCGTTTGACCACGGCTTGCTCTTCCGGCTGCACCGTATAAAAAGCCGAAAACAACCCCCACACCACAAGAGCCACAACGGGAATAATCAATAGCGGGAAACGTGAAGGCAGTTTTCGATACAGCTCCGCGAGGTCTTCCTCGAGCCCCCGTGAGCGTGACGAGCCCTGCCAAGGGTCCTTGTTCATGGTGATTCTCCTTGAGGCCTGTGAGGCCCGAGTACATGGTTGCCAGAGCTAGTGCTCTGCGAGAGATCCCACCCCGGCAAGTCGAGAGTCGGGAAGATACCAGATCGCCCCACTGCGGTATATTGTCGTGAGCGATATTCCGGGTAGCGCTGCTACAATGCCAGCCATGCCAAATTCCTTCACTTTCACCTCCATAGGCGTACTCCGCTCTCCCTACCGAGACAAGTTTGCCGTGCCGCGCCAACCGGGGCTGGTGCCCGCCGCCGTTGGCGAGCTGTTGCTGCAGGGAGAGTGCAACCGTGAGGAAATTCTGCGCGGTATCGACGGCTTTTCCCACCTGTGGCTGACCTTTGTATTCGACCGGGTGCTGGGCCAGGGCTGGAAGCCCACCGTGCGCCCACCCCGGCTGGGTGGAAATCACCGGCTGGGCGTTTTTGCCACCCGCAGCCCATTCCGCCCCAATCCCATCGGGCTGTCAGTGGTATCTCTGCTCGGCATCGAAAATCGCGGTGGTCAATGGTTGCTGAAACTGGGTGGCATCGACCTTGTCGATGCCACCCCGGTACTTGATATCAAGCCCTATGTGCCCTGGGTCGACGCCATCGCCGACGCCCGTGGCGGGTTTGCTACCCAGCCACCTGCACCACCAGTGACAGTCTCTTTCACCGCGACCTGCCATCAGCAGCTGGCACTGCTGGCTCAGAGCTATCCCAGGCTTGAGGAGCTGATCCGCCAGGTGATCGCCCAACAGCCCCAACCGGCCTATCACCAGTGCGACGAGGTACGCGACTACGGTATGAGGCTATACGACTTCAACATTCGTTGGACAAGCAACGGTGGCCATTGCCAGGTGCTCGCTATTGAGCCACTGGCACGCATGGAAAACCTATAGCCCGCTTACCTCTTACCTATATCAGTCCGCTTGTCGTCAAGCGCTCGGGTATTTACAGTACGAAGCATGGAGCTGAATCACAACGCCCCGCTCTATAGAAACAGGGCGAGAAGTGAGTCACTGCCAGGCTCTTCCCACAATGTCTGGCATGTTGATTATAGACAGGCTGGGATGTCGCTGGCATGATGCCCGCCCCACGTTTTCAGGAGCCGATATGAGCACTTTACCCCCCTGCCCCCAATGTGCCTCCGAATACACCTACCAGGACGGCGCTCTACTGGTGTGTCCGGAATGTGCTCACGAGTGGTCACCAGACGCTGCAAGCGCCAGCAGTGCGGAAAAAGTATACAAGGACGCCCACGGCAATATTCTGCAGGACGGCGACACCGTCACCGTCATCAAGGATCTCAAGCTCAAAGGCTCATCCCAGGTGGTGAAGGTCGGCACCAAAGTAAAGAATATCCGCCTGGTGGACAGCGACCACGATATCGACTGCAAGATAGACGGGTTCGGAGCGATGAAGCTGAAGTCGGAATTTGTGAAGAAGGTCTAAAGGGGTGAAATTCTGAGGGGGGACTGGTTTTCCTGCTCCCCCTAGACAATCGTTTTTCCAACGCCAGGCGTCAGCCCCTCTCCCGCAGCAGCTCTTCCTCTGGCTGCTCACAAGGCAACTTGCGACCGATCAACTTCTCGATGGGTTCGAGCAACATGGCATCGTCCTCACAGGCGAAACTGATTGAGGTGCCACTCTTGCCAGCCCGACCGGTGCGCCCGATGCGATGCACGTAATCCTCCGGCTCCTCCGGCAGCGTGTAGTTGACCACATGGCTGATGCCATCGATATGGATGCCGCGCCCTGCTACGTCAGTGGCCACCAGTACTTTAATAGCACCTGACTTGAAGTCATTGAGGGTTTTTACTCTCTTGTTCTGGGCCACCTCACCGGACAAAAGACCGACACTGAACCCCTTGCGGCGCAGTTTTTCTTCCAATTTGCGACACTGATCACGACGATTTGCAAACACAATCACGCTATCCACATCATCGGTAGCGATCAAATTGTGCAGCAAGTTGAACTTCTCGCGCTGGGTGGTGAGGTAGACTTTTTGGGTTACCGTGTCCGTAGCCACATTGAGGGGCTCGATTTCCACTTTGATAGGGTCGATGGTCCACTGCTCGGCCAGCTGCAGCACCTCCGGAGTGAAGGTGGCGGAGAACAACAACGTCTGGCGGTGATCCTTGAAAGGCGTTTGACGAACAATGCGCCGCACTTGGGGAATGAACCCCATATCGAGCATGCGATCCGCTTCATCCAGCACCAGGATTTCTACTTGATCGAGGAATACATCGCGGCTGCCGGTAAAGTCGATAAGACGGCCCGGGGTCGCGACCAGGATATCGCAATAGCTCTCTGTCAGGTGGCGCTTTTGCTTGTCGTAATCCATTCCTCCCACCAAGGTGTGGACCTTGAGATCGGTGTATTTGCACAGATCTCTGGCGTCTTCGGCGATCTGCATCACCAGTTCACGGGTGGGCGCAATCACCAGCGCACGCGCTTCGCCGGCAAAACGCTCGCTTTCCACCGGGTGCCTGAGCAGATCCTCAATGATGGTGATCAGAAAGGCCGCCGTTTTGCCAGTACCAGTCTGGGCCTTGCCCACCACATCGTGGCCACGCAAAGTAAAGGGCAGCGAACGGGCCTGGATCGGCGAGCAGTACTGAAAACCGAGGTCGGCAATGGCATGTACCACATTCAGATTGAGATCCAGATCGTGGAAGCGCAGCTTGCCTTCTGCCGGAGGGACGGGAAACTGATCGAGACTCCACTCTCTGGGCTGAGCGGGCTTTCTACCACGACCGCCCCGGGAGCGGCGACGGTTACTGCGAGCGGGTTTGGCTGAGTCGGTTGCGCTATCGGTATGTGCTTGTTCAGTCATGAAAAGGCCAGAGTGATTGCGGCGCGCACGCCGAAAAGTCGCGGATTATAACACAGGCTGGCTGTTCTTTAACCAACTCATCTCTGAAGTGGAAAAACACACAAATTGAACACATCAGAGCATTACCGGCACCAGAGCCGTTCCAATCACGGCCAAAGTACCGAGCAGAGCCGGAAGGAGTACGCGCCAGCCCAGGTCGGCCCCCCCGATGGCACGACAGTAGACTCCCTTCATCAGGGTGTTGGTGGCCGCCGCCAGGGCGATGCACAGCACGACCACGCCTGCGGCCAGCTCAGTGCCCCCTTTGGGCCCCAGGGACAATACGATGGCATCCACATCTGCGACTCCAGTGAGCACCGAGAGGACATAGAGTCCGCCCTGGCCAAACCAGTGCAGTAGTGCCTCAGAGGCAAACATCACTACGGCCAACAGACCAGCAAACTGCAGCGCGGGAACCAGTTGGAAAGGGTTGTGTACCTGCAGCGCGGTTTCTTGTCCTCCCCCGCCAGCCTGGCGCCACTGATACCATGCCGCCGCCAGCAATACTGCCAGTCCTGCCATCATTGGCGCCAGCAAAGCCGGCACCAGCTCGACCTTGAGCACTGCCATTACCACAACGATGCGGGCAAACATGGTAGCTGCTGCCAGCAAAATCCCGGCGGCCAGGATGGCCGGGTCGCGCACCTCTCCCTGCAGGCGAGATAGACTGAGGGTCACCGCCGTGGACGATACCAGCCCACCCGTCAGCGAAGTCACCAGCACCCCCTTGCGCTGCCCGACGAGACGCATGGCGAAATAGCCAACCAGCGACAATCCCGAGATCAGCACCACCATCCACCACAACTGATAGGGGTTGATAGCACCCCAGGGGCCGAAGCCCTGATCGGGAAGCAACGGCAACAGCACCACCGAGGCCAGCAAAAATTGCAAGGTTCCGAGCAGTTCAGCGTGGTCGAGCGCGGTCAATAGACTGTGCAGTGTTTCCCGCAGGTGCAACAGTAACGCGATGACCACTGCGCTGGCTGCCGCCGGCAGGGCGAGGTCGAAGGCCGGCAAGACCCCGAGCCAGTAAACCATCATGGCCGCCAGCTCACTGGTAATGCTGACATTGCCATCGGTCTTGGCGGACTGGTAAAAGCCGACAATAAGCAATGTCGCCACCGGCAAAAATGCCAGTCCACACAGCAGCCAGGCCTGGAATAAAGGCAAGGTACTCACCCCTGCTGCCACCAGGGATCCGAGCAAAGCAATCAGCGTATAGGTACGGATGCCTGCCACCCGCGAGCCTTTCTTCTGGCTGCGCTCGTGCCACCCCCGCTGGCTGCCCACCAGCAGACCCAGGGCAATGGCAATCCCCAGGTTGGCAAAGTGTTCCAGCAATAGGCTGTATTCAGTATCCATGAGCAGATAGCTTCAGCATTTGAGGGCTATATTATGCCCAATCTCCTACTTGCTGGCTTGAACGCGGGAGAGAATGTCTCAATGGCAGCAGGAATGCGGCTTTACGAAAACAGCAAGCAGTAATATGCCGCCACCGGTTCAACAGTAAAAGGAGCTGCACGTTGCCGGCAGGGTCGCCACAGCCGATAGTGAGCGGTATGATAAAAACCGATCTCAGCATTGGGCCCCATCCATGGACACCATCAACAACGACGAGCTTGCCGACAGCAATAGCGACCACAATGTCGAGCGCCACATCAAGCTGCGCCACCTGCTGCCCGAGGACTTCGCCGACATCAAGGCAGTAATGGACACCGTCTACTCCAACCTGGGGGGCGCATGGAGTCGCAAGAAATACTTTACCCAGCTGTCGACCTTCCCCGAGGGGCAAATCTGCATTGAAGACAACGGCCGAGTGGTAGCCGCTGCCTTCTCAGTCATCGTGGACTATGCCAAGTTCGGTGATCAGCACACCTACGAGGAAATCACCGGCGATGCCTACCTCACCACCCATGATCCCAATGGCGATGTGCTGTACGGCGTGGATGTCTTTGTTCATCCAGACTACCGCGACCTGCGCTTGGGGCGCCGCCTGTACGAAGCGCGCAAAGAGTTGTGCCGCAACCTGAACCTGAAGTCCATCATCGCTGGCGGTCGCATCCCCTACTACCAGCAGTATGCCGGTGAGATGTCGCCCTACGAATACATCGAGAAGGTCAAAAACAAGGACATCTACGACCCCACCCTGAGCTTCCAGCTCTCCAACGACTTTGAGGTGCGCCGGGTACTGACCGCCTATCTACCCGAGGACCGGGAGTCGCGAGGCTATGCCACCCTTCTCCAGTGGCACAACATCTACTACAACCCCAGCGAGCCGAAACTGATCGGCGCCCGCAAGCGTACCGCTCGGGTGGGCTGTGTACAGTGGCAGATGCGCTATTTTCAGGATGTTGCCGAGCTGCTCCAACAGGTCGAGTACTTTGTCGACGCCCTCGCTGACTATCAGTGCGACGTGGCACTGTTTCCCGAGTTCTTCAATGCGCCGCTGATGGGGCTGGAGCCTCATGCCAACTCAGTCGACGCGGTGTGGGGCCTGGCCGCTTTCACCGAGCAGATCCTCAGTGAAATCTCGCGCCTGGCAGTGAGCTACAACATCAACATTATTGCCGGCTCCATGCCCATCGTTGAAAACGACGAACTCTACAACGTCAGCTACCTGTGCCGTCGCGACGGCACAGTGGATGGCCAATACAAGATTCACCCCACCCCTGTCGAAAAGAAAGACTGGATCATGCAGGGCGGCGATACCTTGCAGGCCTTCGACACCGACTTCGGCCGCATCGGCATCCTGATCTGCTATGACGTGGAGTTTCCCGAGCTGGCGCGGTTGCTGTCGGAGGAAGATGTCAAAATTCTTTTTGTACCCTTCTGGACCGATACCAAAAACGGCTACCTGCGAGTGCGCCGCTGCTCCCAGGCAAGAGCTATCGAGAACGAGTGCTATGTGGTGATGGCGGGCAGCACCGGCAACCTGCCCAAAGTGGACAACGTAGATATCCAGTACGCCCAGACAGCCGTGTTTTCGCCTTCGGATTTCGCTTTTCCCCACGACGCCATCGTAGCGGAAACCACCCCCAACACCGAGATGACTCTGATTGTCGATCTCGATCTGCAAAAGCTCAACCAGCTACAGAATGAAGGCTCGGTGCGCAACTACCTCGACCGCCGCCGCGATCTCTACAAGGTAACCTGGATGGGCAGGAAACCGGAGGGGTGATATTTGAGGCTGAGCATCAGCCCCAGGCCTCAATCTGGCAGCCGGGTTCAGTCTGACAGATAGTATTCCACTGTGGAAACAACCCGTACATTCTTGATGTGCGGGTTGTTGCTGTCCCGATCATTGATGGTGAACTGGCCCTGGGAGGCTGTCTTGATCTTACCCAGCTGGCTATTGGAATCGGCAGCGAACTTTTCTGCCACTTCCCGCGCCTTGGTGGTAGCTTCCTCGATCATCTCCGGCTTGATATCGTTGAGGCGATTGAATAGATATTCAGTACGCGCCATATAATCGTTGCCCGTAAACACGATACCCTCGCGGCCCAGCTCCCCCAACTCATTCATCAGACCGCGAACATTCTCCACCTGGGTGGAATACACCGTCACCGTCTGTGTGGCCGTGTAACGAAACTCATTGCCACCACCACTGCTATAGGGTTGGGCTGACTTGTCCACAATCGCCGGGGGCGAAACACTGATCTCGGCTGGCTGGACACTATTTGCTCGCAGAAAAGCACGAATTTTGCCCGTGTTGTCATCGAGGCGTGTATAAAGGGCACCGAGATCATTGCTGGCCTCAGTGAACTGCAGCGGCCAGATCACGACATCCGCAGGGTACTCCCGCTCTGCCAGCCCCTTGACTGTGACAGTGCGCTCCATTTGACGAAAATCGATAGCGGCCTTGCCCAGCAAATAACCGAGGGCAGCCAGACCGGCAAGCATGAAAATACCGAGGACCAGAGCGCTGGCAACCGAAGTGGACCTTTCCTGCACGGTGGATACTCCTCCACAATCCCGTTCGCAAAGCATGGCTCTCAGTAATCAATCCGTCAACCTGCCGGTCCATGCCACCCCTGTGGGTTATCTCATGATATGGTTGGCCTATCACTCTGACTGACCCGAGACCATGTTGATCGTTATTTCTCCCGCCAAGACTCTCGACTACGACACTCCCGTCAAGATCCGCGACCACAGCCAGCCGGCCTTTCTTGACGATGCGGCACTGCTGATAGACGAGTTGCGCCACCTAGCTCCTCCCGACATTTCCTCGCTGATGAGTATCAGCGACAAACTCGGCACCCTCAATTACGGCCGCTACCAGGACTGGCAACGACCCTTTACTCCCGACAATGCTCGCCAGGCCCTGCTGGCCTTCAAGGGCGATGTCTACACCGGCCTCGAAGCGGAAACCCTCACCACCGCAGACCTCAAATGGGCCCAGAAACACTTGCGGATCCTCTCCGGGCTCTATGGCCTGCTCAGGCCCCTCGATCTGATGCAGCCCTATCGCCTGGAGATGGGCACGCGCTTTGCTAACAGTAGAGGCAAGGACCTTTACCAATTCTGGGGGGAACGCCTCACCGAGGCTCTCAACGCCGAGCTGGCTGGCGACAAGCACCCAGTACTGATCAACCTGGCCTCCAATGAATATTTCAAGGCTGTCGTACCCAAAGCCCTGCGGGCAGAAGTGATTACCCCGATCTTCAAGGATCGCAAAGGTGATCAGTACAAGATCATCAGCTTCTATGCCAAGAAGGCGCGAGGCATGATGGCCCGCCACATCATCCGCAACCGCCTCGTCGACCCGGAAGCCATCAAGAACTTCGAAGATGGCGGCTACCGCTATAACGCCGCTTCTTCAACAGCGCGTGAATGGGTATTCTTGAGGGACGAACCACTTAAAGACGCGTGAACAGTGCATGAAGCCTTTTTCCCAAGCCTGCGAGAACAACAAGCAGCCGATTCTCACCATTCTCGACCGGGTCTTTGCCGATACCCGCAAGGTGTTGGAGATTGGCAGCGGCACAGGTCAACACGCCGCCTATTTCGCCCCGCGTCTGCCCCACTTACAGTGGCAGACCAGCGACCTCGATGCTAATCACCCCGGTATCAATGCCTGGATAGATGACACATCTGCTGCCAATCTGCTTCGACCTCTGACGCTGGATGTACTGGAAAATGACTGGCCAGCAGGCCCCTACGACGGCTTTTTCAGTGCTAATACCTGTCATATCATGCCGTGGCACGGAGTGCTGGCGATGCTCACCGGTATCGGCCGCTACACCGCAGAGGGTGCGGGAGCAGTAGTTCTGGCTCTGTACGGCCCCTTCAAATACGGTGGAGAGTTCACTTCCCCCAGTAATGCCGCTTTCGACAAGTACCTCAAAAGTCATGCGCCCCACCAAGGGATTCGCGACATCGAGGCCATCACCACCGCCGCTGCGGAGCACGGCTTGGTGCTGGCGGAAGATAACGCCATGCCCGCCAACAACCAGCTGCTGGTCTTCCACCGCTTGGGCGAGCAAGCCTGACTGAACTTGTCCTGAGTGCCAGACCGATGTCACCTGCACGGTGACTAGCGGTTACAGATCGCCGCTTTGCACACTATCGCCGCCCTTGCCCGAACGATCGACATAGGCACGCACCTCTCTGGGAGCAGGTCCCTGATTCTCCACCTGCAGACCGCCACCATCATCCAGAGCATTGATTACAGTAAGGGGAGAGTTTTCTCCCTGCAAAGCCGACTCGCTGGCAGACGGCTGTACAGCACCCAAGCGCTCATACACCACGTCATTGACCGGCACACCATTGCGCAACAGACGCTTTTCACAATCTTTAATGCCTGTTTCTGCATTGTCCACGCAATACCAGCCAACAGTTGCCTCAGCCTGTGTGCCAGAAGAAAAAGACAAGCCCGCGCCACAACCACCGAGCATTCCCACCACCGCAGTAATCATCAGGATGCGAACCACCGCACCAAACGCTATAAGACGCATAGATTAAAAGCCCAACTTGGCAAGAATTTCGGTGACCTCGCGCATGATCCCCGCGGTTTTAGGGTGGCGAACCTCAAAGTCAGACGCCTGCTTCTCGAGCCGGTCGCGCAGATTGTCGCCCTCCTCGAGTTCCGGCTCATCTCCCGACGCGACTCGCACAATGTCAGTCATAACTGTCGTCAGCATGTCCTCAGCGTAGCGGTCTTCGTGAGCGGCCTTTTCAAGCTCCTTGTGCAGCTCAGCGAGCTGTTGGCGCAACTGATCGGTTTCCATCGTGTGCTCCTGTAACGGAAAGAAAGAGCGGCAAGGGTTTTGGCGCCGAGAGCTTGTCTCGTGGCATTATCAGCGCCAGCCGCAAAAACAGATACCAAGCCAAAGAGTCATTTTACAGGTGAACGCAGCGATAAAGAATGCCCCTCCTTGCCGCGACACTGGAAAGTGGGCGATCCACTCCTATTTCCCAACTTTTTATTTCGTTATGTCGCAATAACGCATGAATCCCCACACCCCGTTGGGGTGTGGGGATTCATCGGTCGTCGCTGCCAGGCATTTTTTCAGTCCTTTGGGCTCAATCACTCAATTCCATATTCCCGCCCGGCACAGCTCACTTTTCACCTCGCTCCTGCTTGGGTTCCCTCAGGCTTTATGACAGTCCCAACCCGGCAACAACCAGGCCTGCAACAGTCTTGGGCTTGCAGACTCAACGCCGGCTATTCATCACAGCGAGGCTAAAAAAGTGGTGTCACTCCCGACACCTGCTGTTGCTTCCTGTCTCGACACGCAGTCCCTGTGTAAAGAGCCCACCATCGGGATTTCCCTTTTCCTGATGGCTGCGGCAGGATGTCTGAGGTCACTGACAGTTGTGGAGCGGGTCATCTCCGCTGTCAGCAGCCCGCCACCCGGGGCTACTACCGCACTTTTAGAACATCCCTTTATCTCGGCACTTCCTTCTCTTGGCATATCCCTTTAAATGCTTCCCTTCCTTATTAAAAATCCCTTTTTATCTTCCTTTTCCTCTCCTGCAGACCTCCTTGCCTTACAGGGCATCCTTTCCCCAACTAGAGCATCCTTATCTCAAAGCGTCCCTAAAGCTTCCTTTCAAAGTCTTTGACCTGCCGCTCGGCTTCGTCCTTGGCAATGCCATATCGCTCCTGAATGCGGCCGACCAGATAATCGCGATTGCCCTCGGCAACATCGAAATCATCATCTGTCAGTTTGCCCCAGGTACGTTTCGCCTGACCGGCAACCTGCTTCCATTTGCCGGAGATAATGTCCTGATTCATAAAGACCTCCAGTGTCGCGTAGTCGACTGATTAGCCTTATTGACCAGTGCCGGTACCAGTGTCAGAGCCGCTGCCCCAACCCGTGTCACGGCTGGTTTCTCCCCTGTCTCTACGGTCTTTGGCACCTTTGACAGAGAGGAACTCTTCCTGAGTCACTTCGCCGTTACCGTCCAGGTCATACTGGGAAAATTTTTGTGAATCACCCGCAGCCTCCAACTCCTCCTGGCTCAAGGTCATGCTGCTGTCCGTGTCCAACTCCTTAAATTTCGCACGGTGATCTTCACCACTGTCTGCAGCGAAAGCAGAAGCAGCAAAAACAAGCGAGGTAAGAGTAACCAGTGCAATTTTCATAAAGCCTCCAATAAGTCATTTTGAACCACGTAAATTGTTACGCCCTATTGGAGGAGCATTCTTTATGCCAAGATTACAAAAGCCCCCGATATCAGCAACTTAGCTTGCGCCGTCATTTTCAAACGAAGAATTCTGTTGCCAAAACAAAACACCGAGGCACAGAATGAAAGATTAGCTATACAAAACAGTGGGTTATATTGTTTCTAATTTGCAACACAGGATCCAAAACAAACATCAGTGAGCCCAAGACACCAGCGGTTTTAACCAGCGAGGCCGCCAAGCCAGCAACATCGCCACCAAAAATGCCGAGGCGGAAATCACCATTACCCATACCAGAACGGCTATCGAGGGATGGTCCACCCACAGGCACAGGAACAGGGAAGTTAACAGTGCGACCGCCGCGAGTGCTCGCAATAGCTTCGCTGGCGGCAAGGATGTGTCTCGAACTTGCTGCCAGTGCTGGCTCATCGACAACGCCAGCCAGCCCATGCCGATAAATCCGCTGGCGACCCCCAGTGCCAACAACAGCGACTCAACCACGCACCACCTCCAGAGCACGAGAGCCCTGCGAATCCACAAATGCAGTGGCGCGCTCGCGACCGCGCAACAGGAAGGCGACGCGAATCGCGATCGCGGCACTCGCCAGCAAGGCCAGATCGAGACCGGCCACCGGCCAGTAGCGCTCCGTAATCAGCGTCTTCAGTAGATGATCGCCAGTGGTAATCCAGTTGAGCACCACCGCTGTCACCGCCAGCAGTGCTATTGCCCAGCACTGTTCGCGCCAGGCGGGCGACAGGGAGCCCGGTACTGCCCTGCCGCGCCATATAGCGTGCGCGAAGGCCAGCAGCCAGGCCAGCCAGAAGACCACCTCCTCCCAGGTACCGCGATGAGGCAACGCCACCGGCAGCAGGCGATTGGCCACCAGGATCGTGCCAGCCGCCACCACCATGCCCGTTACCGCGGTGACTGCCAGGGCATCGACCCGGCGCACCAACGCTGCATCTTTGAGATTGCGTTTACGCTTTTCGGTGAAAAAGATAAAGCCGGTGGCGATGCAGGTGCAGCCAAGCAGCCCGCCCAGCACATAGAGCCAGCGCAGTGGCCAGTGCTCGAAGTGCTGCAAATGCAGACCGGTGAGAAACTCGTTGATACCCGCGACTACACTGGGTGGCGGCTCCTCATAAAGCACTCTACCGCTGACAGCATCAAAGTGAACGCCTTGGCCCACAAACGCGACCCGATCGCTGCCCGCACGAAACAGGCTCACGAAACTGTTGCGATCCCCAGGATGGGTAACCCATAGAAAGCCGACCTCGCCAGGCATGCCGCGCTCGGCCCAGCGTTTTTTGGCTTCCATCACCATGGCGTCCACCGAGGCGATGGGAGCGGGCTCGCCAGCCGGTTCGAAGGGTAGTCCGCGGCTCACGGCCTCTTCCATCAGGTGGGCCTGCGCCGGCGTGGTGAGCACGGTCTCGCCCACCGGCAGGTAAAGGAAAGCGAAGATCGTCAGCCCGGACAAGGCGAAGATAAAGTGAAAGGGCAAAGCCACCACGCCGGTGAGGTTGTGCAGATCCAGACTGCTGCGCTGGGTGCGCTTGCCGGGTCGAAAAGTGAACAGCTCGCGGAACAAGCGGCGATGGATGATCACTCCACTCACCAGCGCCACCAGCATAATCAGTGCCGCCACACCGACGATCCAGGTGCCGAGCTGCTGCCATTGAATATGCAAGCTGTAGTGCAGCGGATAGAAGAACTCACTACCAATCTTGAGCCTGTCGTGGGGTAGCACTGTCCCGTTGCGGGGGTCGAGTGTCAGATGGCCGTGAACATGGTCAAAGGGATCCGCCGGGTTAGGCACCGAGTATTCGGTAAAGACATCCAGCACCGGATCGCGGTGAGTGGTGTAGGCGCCCCAGCCGACAGGTTGCAACTGTGCCGGTAACTCACCGCCGATGCGCTTGCGGGCAGCGTCCAGCTCTTCCTCCTCGGCTTCCATATTCGGGAAGACATCCGCCAACAGGTTGTCGTAGGACGGCATGGGCTGCGGCTCAAAGCGGGTTTCCGGCAGTGCCCAGCGATCGATTTCACGATCGAACACCGACAGCGATCCAAAAAAGAAGACCGCCATCAAGACAAAGCCGAGCACCAGCCCGAACCAGGTGTGCAGCCATGCCATGGATTGTCGAAAGGTCTGTAACATCGTCGTCTTCTCCCCGTTGTGCTCAGTTGGCCAGCAGCCAGCCGAGCAGCGTCATCACCGCGCCACCGCCGGCCAGCAGCAGCCAGGCGCGCCCGAGGCTGGCAGTGGCAAAAGCCCAGCAGAACACCGCGGTAAACAGCAGAAACGCCAGCAGGTAAGACAGGGTGCGCGCCTCGCCGAAGGACATCCCCAACGTTACCGCCAGCGCGATGCCCAGGGTGGTGAAGCCCCACACGAAACAGTAGCCGCCCAGCAGTGCCGCAGCGGTGCGGGACAGGATGTGCAGCGGTGTGATCGTCGCGGTTTTCATGCCGATCCTCCGGGTGTTCACTCAAAAAGCGTAGCTGTAACTCAGGCTATAGGTGCACGGTGCAGCGTAGTAACCGATTTCATACAAACTGGTGATGTACTTTTCGTCAGTGAGATTGTCGACGTTCACTTGCAGGGTGGAGTGCTCATCCAGGCGCCAGCGGGCATAGGTATCCAGAGTGAGGTAATCGTCCTGCTCGATATTCACACCCGTGTAACTATCCACTCGCGACGTCTTGGCTTGCCAGCGCCCCCCCACCCCCAGAGTAACCGCTTCAAAGCCTGGCACGGTCAGGTTGAGGGCAAAGTTGACCGTCTCGCGGGGCACCCACTGGTAGGTATCGTCGCCCGCTTCGTCCTCCAGGTCGAGAGAGGTGAAACCGACGTTCACTGATACATAATCGTTCAGCCAACCGCTGACCTCGACTTCATAACCCTGGGATTCAACATCCTCTCCCACATAGAAATACTGCGCGGTGTCGGGATCGAAACCGGCGTAGACGCCGAGCCCCTCCTGCTCGGCCCGGAACAACGCCAGGGTGGTCAGCAGGCGGCCATCGAACCAGTCGGCCTTCACCCCAACTTCGTAGTTCACACCCTTGCTGGGCGCCAGATACACCCGATTGGCGTCGTACTTGTCCTGCGGCTCGTAGATATCAGAGTAGCTGGCATAGGCGAGCAGGTTATCGGTGATATCGACGGTCAGCCCGACATAAGGGCTGACTTCCGTTTCGCTCAACCTGGTACTCTGTGTCGTGGCATCGCGCTCAAAATCGATGGCATTGACCCCCAGGATGGTCTTGAATCGTCCAAAGTGCAGACGCGTGGCACCGTAGTAGCGGATGAGCTCGTCGTCGGTGCGGCTGTCCTTCACTCTGGCACCCCATGCCGGTTCGGGCACCGCATCGCCGCGATAGGGAAAGGCGGGCATCAGGCCGAATGCTGGCTCGCTGGCATCGGCGGGGTTCATGTACATGGTGCGTCGCCCCTCGGAATAACTGATACCGAACACCAGCTCGTGGCTATTGCCGAACAGACCGTATTCGCCATTGACCTTCAGGTCCAACAGATGAGCGCGATCCTCCGTCAGCCACTTGCCCGGCCAGCCCGACAACCCCTCGCCGGTTTGCGGGTCGAGCCCGGTATAACTGGAGGCGAAGAACAGCACGCTGTCGTCGTCCATGGCGCGGTAATTGTAGGAGAGTTCGGCATTCCAGTTGTTGGCGAAATGGTAGCTGTACTCTACGAAGGCACTCTGGTTGATCGTATCCCAGCGGCTCCAGTCCTGGGCCGTGGAGGCACTGCGGCTCCAGCTGGCCTGGGTGCCGTCGCTGTTGGCGAACACCAAACCTCCCCACATATTGCCGTTAGTGTTGGCTTCCTGCCAGGAGTAGCCTACCGCCAGAGTGCCATTGTCGCTCACCTGGCCGTCGACCACGCCGTAGACGAAAGTCCGGTCATCGCTCATGCCGCGCAGCCAGGAACCCGCTTTCTCGTGTGCAACGACCAGCCGCCCTGCCCACTCTCCTCGTTCAGTAAAAGGTGTGGAGTAATCTGCTTCCAGACGATAGCGGTCATGGGAAGCTCCCACCGCACGCACTACACCTTGCTGCTCATTGGCCGGTCTCTTGCGCACATAGTTGATGGTCCCCGAGGCATTACCAATCCCGGTCAAAAGACCATTGGCACCGCGGATAACTTCGATCTTCTCATAGCCGAAGGCGTCGATCGCCCCTGTCACAAGCCCCCAATTGTTGGGCAGGCCAACGCCATCGATCTGAGTATTTTTGATCTCGAAACCCCGTGACAGGTAATTGGTGCGGTTCGTCTCCCAGCGTTCCACCTGAACACCTGTCACCAGCTCCAGCGCAGAATTGATATCGGTGGCGCCAAAACTGTCCATCATGTCGCGTGTTACTAAACTGATCGACTGAGGCGTGCTTTTGATATCCATCATCAGCCCCGTGGCTCCCTCGCTCGCTCGATTGTCCCGCACCCCCACGATGAGGATTTCTTCAACAATTTCTGTGGCACCGACAAATGGGGTTACAGAGGTGACAGCGAGGGCAAGCCCCGTCCGTCTCAATAGGCGAGTGTTCATGGCGGCCTCTTTTATGCAGAAGTTATTTGATCAATAAATGTACAGACCGAAAGCCTACTCCTCACAAAACGCCAATGCAAACAATAATGATTCCTGTTTGATTTTTTTATATCCGTTAGATCGCTCTCTGCATCGCTGCCTTGAATGAAAGAAGGAAAGAGTGGAGGAAGCGAAACAACGACGCGTAAAAAGCGCCTCCGGAGATTAAACACACCAACCACCGCCCTACTCTGACAGGAGGGCATCCTGGGCTTGCCTAACCCTCTCGCCGCGCCCGTCTCGCTCGCTCAATCGCCTCACAGACTTGCTCTGCACCGTCAGCGATACGAGGCCCATGACGCTGTAGCAAGTCGGGATCAATGGCTGTTACCTGGCCGTTGGCGACAGCCCGGATGCCAGGCCGTTTTTGCCAGGCCCTGAGCGAAGCCGTCAGATCACTGTCAGACTCGGTGACAATAATCAGCTCGGGGTCGCGCAGCAGTACAGCTTCAAGACTGGTGTTGACCACCAGAGTGGCCGCATCGGCAAAGATATTGTGACCACCACACAGCCGGATGATGTCTGATGCCAGATGGTCGCCGTTGAGAGTAATCAGCGGCTGGCCCCAGATCTGCTGGAAAACCTGCACCACGGGACGCTCCGCGTATGTCTCCCGCAGCGCTGCTATCCGGGTGTTGAAATCGTCGACCACGACAGCCGCCTGATCTTCATGCCCGACGAGCACGCCCAGTTGACTCAGCTCCCGCGGTATGTCTTCCAGGCGCTCTGGCTCCTGAACGTGAACCACAAACCCTAATGCCCGCAACCGTGCTACCACCTGATCGCCGTTACCGCTGCGCCAGGCCAGCACCAGATCCGGATCAAGTCGCATTACAATTTCATAATTGATGGCACTGCTACTGCCCACCCGCGGAACATTTCGCGCAGCCTCGGGGTAATCGCTCCACTCCACGGTGCCGACAATGAGTTCGCCTGCGCCTATGGCAAACAGCTGCTCAGTGATATGTGGGCTGAGGCTGACAATGCGCTTCGCCGGCTGTTTCAGGTCCACCTGGTATCCACTGGCGTCGCGCACTGACACCGGTGAGGCTACAGCAGCGGTAAGCGATAAACTCGCCAGTAGCACTACTCCGAGCAACCCCAGACTTCTCATGTGATAACCAGAGGGTTGCCTGTAAGAGGATGAGGCTGCACCAAGGCATCGACAGCAAATACCTTGCGGATGGTAGCGGGCGTGAGCACCCGGTGCGGCAAGCCGTACTCCGCCATCCGACCACAACTGAGCAGCAACATGGCAGAGGCGCAACGGGCCGCCATATTGAGGTCGTGGAGCACCATCACTACCCCAAAACCCTGGCTGGCCAGACGTCCCACCAGATCCAGGGTCAGCTGCTGATGAGCCAGGTCAAAGGAGGCGGTTGGCTCATCGAGAATCAAATAGCGCACAGGGTCGTCGGCCTCGCCGGCACTCCCTTCGTCCTTCCATATTTGCGCCAGAACCCTGGCCAGCTGTACCCGCTGCTTTTCGCCTCCGGACAGATGCGTATAAAGCCGCTTCCGCAAATGGCTGCCATCCACCGCCTCCAGCGCCTTCCTGACAATGGCCGCATCCTGCCGCTGACCACTATCGTGAGGAGTGCGGCCCAGCATTACCACTTCTTCCACGGTGAACGGAAAGTCGAGGGAAGCGCCCTGCGGCAGAATACCCATGCTGCGCGCCCGCTCTGCCGCTGGCCACTCACGAATAGGGTGGCCGTTGAACATGACGGCACCCTGACTGGGCTCGCATTCACCGCTCAATACCTTCAATAACGTGCTCTTGCCGGCGCCATTGGGGCCAAGAATGGCGAGGATCTCTCCCCCTTTTACAGTGAAGTCGATACCCTCCAGCAACGACACACCGTTGAGCTGAAGACCCACGCCCTGCATAGCCAGCGTCATGGCACTGAGCTCACGGCAGCACTCCCCCGACGTGGCGGCGGCGCTGCTGGATCAGTAGCGAGACGAAAAAGGGGGCGCCGATCATGGCCGTAATTACCCCGGTGGGCAGCTCGGCGGGCAGGATTAAAACTCGCGCCAGCGTATCTGCTACCACCAGGAACAAAGCGCCCATCAGTAGCGAGCAAGGGATCAGGTGACGGTGATCGGGGCCAATCAACAAGCGCACCCAGTGGGGCACCATCAAGCCGACAAAAGCGACGATACCCGCAGTCGCAACACCGATGCCCACGACAAAGGCAGTGAGCAAAATCACCCGCCGCTTGAGAGCTTCTACATCCACCCCCAGATGGCGGGCTTCGGACTCCCCCAGTAGCAGTGCGTTGAGAGCCTGGCTATGGCGCGGCAGCACCGCCGTTGTCACTGCGGCAGCAATAGCAACAAACCCGACCCGCTGCCATCCGGCACCCTCCAGGCTGCCCATCTGCCACAGACTGATGCGGCGGAGGGTGTCATTGTCAGTAAAAAAGCCAAACAGGCTGTTGAGGGCACCGGTCAAGGCAGTAATGGCAATCCCCGCCAGCAGCATAGTGGACACCGACGTCCCCGCCGATGAAGTCGCCAACCGATACACCAGCAACACAGCAATAAAGCCACCGGCGAACGCCCCCACAGCAACCAGCGACATGCCCAGCCAGCCGGTGGTAAAAAAAGCTCCGCCAAACACCACCACAAAACCAGCACCAGCAGAGGCCCCACTGGCCACACCTATCAAGGATGGGTCGGCCAGCGGATTGCGAAACAGGCCCTGCATGGCAGCCCCGGCCCCCGCCAACACCACCCCTAGCAAGGCTGCAAGAATAAGCCTCGGCAAGCGGATCGAAAACAGGATCAGCCCCTCGCGACCAGGCTCACCCGACAGCCAGTCGCCCAGCGTGGCAAAGAACACCCCAGGGGTGATAAACACAGCACCGCTCAGCAAACTCACCACCAGCGCCAGCGGCAGCAAGATCAACAATAGCCACAACAGCTGGCGCGGTTGAAGGGGACGCATGACCGGGTCCGCTATCAGTAATCTACGCCCTTGCGGGCCTTGATGCCCGCGGTGTAGGCGTGCTTGATGTCTTTGAGCTCGGTGACAGTGTCAGCCAGCTCACGAAGCGCACTGCCACCACCACGGCCGGTGACCACCACCGACTGGGCGACGGGGCGACTGGCCAGAGCCTCCAGCACCCGGTCTTCGTCCAGGTAGCCATAACTCAGCATATAAGTGAGTTCGTCGAGCACCACCAGGTGATAACTATCGTCCCGCAACATGGGTTCAACCACCGACCAGGTTTTCTCCGCGGCGGCAATATCAGCACTCTTGTCCTGCGTATTCCAGGTGAAACCCGTGCCCATCTGATAGAAACTCACCTGTGGACACTGCTCGCGAAGGTAAATCTCCTCTCCGGACAATTGCTCGCCCTTGATGAATTGCACCACTCCCACCTTGTAGCCGTAGCCAAGGCTGCGCATCACCATGCCAAAGGCCGAGCTGCTCTTGCCCTTGCCATTGCCGGTGAGCAGGATCATTACCCCGCGCTCGGTATCGGCGGCGGCAATACGAGCGTCAACTTTTTCCTTGAGCTTCTGCATTTTGCGCTTGTGGGCATCGCTATCGATAT
>Ga0265293_10002970_pt1 | contig 32566 bp, 24 predicted proteins | sample Munlanlewell138R_FD_192505 | JGI IMG/M metagenome (GOLD analysis project Ga0265293, IMG submission 192505) | Leachate microbial communities from a municipal landfill in Southern Ontario, Canada - Leachate well 138R | ecosystem: Engineered > Solid waste > Landfill > Unclassified | place: Canada... | reverse complement strand
CTCTATTTACTTTAACATACTTAAATTTCTTAGTTTTGCGACGATAGGGCTTAATACCAAATAATTTCATTACTCGAAGTATTCTTTTTTTATTAATTTTCAAATGAACAGCCAATCTTTTATGTCCGTAACTAGGAAAATCATGTAAAACTTCTTCTATTTTAACCTTTAAATTCCAATCCTTTATTTCTTGTTTAGATTGATAATATATTAATTGACGAGATATGCCTAGATCTTTAGCTATTTGAGATTTATTATCTCTTTTCATAGCTAAATCTTTTTTTGGGTTTGAGATAGTTTAATAGTTAGCTCTCCTACTAGAGCTAATAACTCCTTATTTTGTTTCTGTAAACTAGAATATTCTCTCCAACTAGGCTGAGCTTTAATAGTTCGACTTAACCAGCTATAGATAGTATTAGGACTAATACCATGTTCTTCAGCTATTTTAGGAACAGAGGATGACCCTTCTTTAACTCTACTTAAAATTTGATCTTTTATCTCCTTGGAGATTTTAAATGTTTTTTTCATATATTCACATTGTAGGAATGCATGGAGAAAGTGTCAAATTTTTGGGGTACCTTCCACTCTTTGTGTTTTACTCAAAGTCAGATTATTGACTTTTGTAAAAAACATCGCAATCATTTGAGACAAGATGGTAATGCGACCTTCTTTTTCACAAAAAAAGACTTTGGAAAACCAGCCACAGAAGACAATCTTTTTGTCGCCTTCGTGTATGTGGATTCGGATGGTCTGCGTGTCCGCGTTTATCATTTCGACTATGCTTACGTTTGGGATGCTGACTATCGTCTTCGTGTTGTCATCCCCAATTTGAGTTAACACTTAATCTCTTAGGTCCTTTGGCCTTTTGACCCTTTGGATCTTTGATCCTTTGTCCCTTAGATTTTTAGAACAACAAGTTCTTGAAGTCTGGGGGATTTTTTATTTTACCAACTCAATTCTTGACAGTATTTTTTGTTGTGCTAAAATACTTCTTAGCAGTCAGACCGCTTGATTGCTAATATAAAAAATAATATTTAAAGCTATATTATTAAATTATTTTATATAATTAATAATATAGCTATATAAGTCTATGAAACTAAAACCTTTAAACAATCATGTTATTGTTAAAGCTTCTTCTAAGGAAGAAATTACTAAATCGGGGATTGTTTTGCCTGATACCATGGACAAAGAAAAACCAGAGCAAGGCGAAGTTATTGCCGTTGGTCCTGGAAAATTAATTGACAATGGCAACAGAGCTGAAATGACGGTTAAAATTGGAGACAAAGTAGTCTTTAAAAAATATTCTCCCGATGATATTAAAATTGATGGAGAAGAATACTTAGTTATTAGTGAGAATGATATTTTAGCAATCATTGAATAATTTATAATTAATTAATAATAAAAAAAATATGGCCAAACAAATTATTTATAGTGAAGAAGCTCGTAATGCTTTAAAAAGAGGAGTTGATAAATTAGCTAACGCCGTTAAAGTAACTTTAGGTCCCAAAGGAAGAAATGTAGTTATTGAAAAGGGCTATGGCTCCCCAATTATTACAAAAGATGGAGTTAGTGTAGCCAAAGAGGTGGAGCTAGAGGATAAGATTGAAAATATTGGAGCCGAGATGATTAAAGAAGTAGCCTCTAAGGCCAATGATATGGCTGGGGACGGAACAACTACCGCGACTGTTTTAGCTCAAGCTATGATTAAAGAGGGTTTAAAATTGGTTTCAGCTGGTGTTTCCCCTATTGAGATAAGAGAGGGTATTGAAAAAAAAGTGGCTGACATGGTTAAGAATTTGAAAGAAATGAGCAAAACAATTAATACCAAGGAAGAATTAGCTCAAGTTGCTTCTATTTCAGCTAATGACAAAGAAATTGGTGAAAAAATTGCTGAGGCTATGGACAAAGTTGGACAGAATGGAGTTGTAACCGTGGAAGAGGGCCAATCATTCGGTTTAGAAGTTGAAGTAGTCGAGGGTATGCAATTTGACAAAGGTTATGTTTCTCCATATATGATTACTAATTCAGAAAATATGAAGGCTGAGTTTAGCGATCCATATATTTTAATCACTGACAAAAAAATATCTTCTATTCAAGAAGTTTTACCACTTTTAGAAAAAGTAGTTCAATCTGGTAAAAAAGACATAGTAATTATTGCTGAAGAAATTGAAGGAGAGGCTTTGACTACTTTTGTCTTGAATAAGCTTCGAGGAACTTTTAATGTTTTAGGAATCAAAGCTCCTGGATTTGGTGATCGTCGTAAATCCATGCTAGAGGACATTGCCGTTTTAACTGGGGCCAAAGTTATTTCTGAGGAGGTTGGTTTAAAATTAGAAAATACTGAGTTAGAGGATTTAGGACAAGCTCGTAAAGTTATTGCCTCCAAAGACAATACTACCATCGTTGATGGCAAAGGAAATGAAGCTAACATCAAAAATCGAGTAGATCAAATTTATAAAGAAATGGAATTAAGTGATAGTAATTTTGATAAAGAAAAATTACAAGAACGCTTAGCCAAATTAACAGGGGGTGTGGCGGTATTAAAAGTTGGAGCTGCCACTGAAACCGAAATGAAAGAAAAAAAAGATAGAATTGAAGATGCTTTAAATGCTACTAGAGCGGCTCAAGAAGAGGGTGTGGTCCCTGGTGGTGGATTAGCTTTGGCTTTGGCTGGGGATGCTTTTGCAGAAATAAATAATAATAAAAAAACCGATAAGCCAGGAGTAGCTATTGTTGACGAAGCTATTTTAGAGCCAATCAAACAAATTGCTCAAAACGCTGGAAAAGATGGATCTTTAATTTTATTTAATATCATGAACGAGCATAAAAATGGTCACACTGGCGTTGGCTATAATGCTGCTAATGATAAGTTTGAAGACATGGTTTCAGCTGGAATTATTGATCCAACTAAAGTTGTCCGTAGTGCCTTAGAAAATGCAGCTTCAGCGGCTATTATGTTCTTAACAGTAGAAACAGTTATCGCTGACAAACCTAGCGATAAAGAAACACCTTCTCATGATCATGGCTTAGGTGGTGGTATGCCTGGTATGGGAATGATGTAAAATATTTACTTAATTAAACAAAAACAAAAGCGCTCCTTGAGGAGCGTTTTTGTTTTTTATTTTTGATAAAATATGTTATAATTTTCTTGTAGTTAATATTTATTTACTTTATATGCCAAATAATAAAAATATCAAAAAAGGAATTAGGGTGGCCGTTAGCGGATATTTTAACCCACTTCATGTTGGTCATTTGGAGATGATTGAAAAAGCTAGAAAATTGGGCGATTATTTGATTGTTATTATAAACAATGATTATCAGGTTGGTCTTAAGGGCAGCGTTCCTTTTATGTCAGAAAAAGACAGAATTAAAATAATTAGAGCTCTGAGAGGCGTTGACGAAGTTTTTTTATCGATTGATAAAGATAAAACGGTTTGTAAATCTTTGGCCAAAGTAAAGCCAGATATTTTTGCTAATGGCGGAGACAGAAAAAATTTAAATGATGTTCCAGAATATGGAATCTGTCAAAAATTAAAAATTAAAATGGTTGATGGCTTAGGAAGAAAAATCCGATCCAGCTCAACCTTAATAGCCGATGCTGCCCAGAAGAAAAAAACAAAATAATAATATTAAAAAATTAAACCAGATTTTAATTATTTTAGCTTTGTTGTTTTTAAGTATTATTGTTATTTATAATCGAAAAATAAAAATATCCGTTGGGTCAAATTTAGATAAAAAATTTATTATTGAAAGTGGTCAAGGGCTGTCTAATATCGCTGACGATTTAAAGGAAGAGGGTTTAATAAAATCTAAATTCTTTTTTAAAGTTTATGCTAAAGTGAATGGACAGCAAGCTTCTTTTAGGAGCGGTTCTTTTGATCTAAATACGGACATGAATATAAAAGAAATTACCGAAGAATTAACAAAAAAGAATTATTTAAAACCAGAAGAGAAATTAACATTTATTGAGGGTTGGACATTAAAAGATTATTCGGACTTGCTTTCTAAAAGTAATTTGTCAGGCACCGAAGATTTTTTGAAACTTGTTGAACGAGATTATTCTAGGGATTTTTCTTTTCTGAAAGATAAACCTAAAAACAAAAATTTAGAGGGATATCTTTTCCCAGATACTTATAGGTTTTTTACTGACGTTAGTGGCGAAGAAGTTGTTTTAAAAATGTTATCTAATTTTGATAATAAATTAACTCCAAAAATGAGAGAGGATATTTCTTCTCAAGGAAAAACTATTTTTGAAATAATAACCATGGCTTCAGTTATAGAGAAAGAAGTTCGTAGCGAAAAAGATATGAAAATAGTTTCTGGTATATTTTGGGATAGAATAAAAAATAGCCAAGCTTTAGAGTCTTGTGCTACTCTGGCCTATATTTTGGGGGTTAATAAGCCACAATATAGTTACGAGGACACTCGGATAGAATCGCCCTATAATACTTATATTAATAGGGGGCTGCCAGCCGGACCAATTGCTAATCCTGGAATTAAGGCCATTGAAGCCGCTATTTATCCAGAGTATACTGGTTATAATTATTTTTTGACTGCTAGCGAAACTGGGGAGACTATTTTTAGTAGAACTTACGAAGAGCATCTCATTAATAAAAATAAATATATAAAATAAATATTTATGAATGAAAATTTGAAAAAAATTATAGTTATTTTTATATTATTAATTTTTGTAATTGGATTGCCATTATTTTTTATTTTAAGAAAAAAAGATTCAAAGCCCGTTGAGACTAATCCAATTATTGATAATAATATAATCGAGGAGCCTAAGAATGACTTGGAAGAGTTAATAGATTCATCTCGCTTGATTGGGGGGTTGCCGACTAGCGATGAAAAAATAGGGGTTAATTTTAATGGCGGAGAAGAAGAGAATTCTTTAATTGAATATATTTCTTTTTTGGACTTTTATCAAAAGCAAGAAGATAATTTGGATATAAATATTTCTGATTATTCCTTGCCTATTAACGTTAAAACAGAGGTTATTAATTATTATGATATTTCTCGAAAAATAAATTTAGATAATTATTTAGATTCTTTAAATAATAATGGATTTGCTGTTTTAGAAAACTCTCTGGAGTCAACTAATTTTTATGAAATTTATAACGAACTCTATAATAAACAAGTTCCAATTTTGATTACCTCTGATTTTTTAATTTATTATTATCAATATACTTTAAAAAAAGCTTTTAAGGATGTTGAAGAAAATATTTTTTACGCTAATCTTTGGGAGATAAATAGGTTTTTATATGAGAGGGCCAAGATTAGGTATGAAGATAATTTGGCTAATATTGGCAATGTTAATGATCGCGTTTTAGAGGCTCAAAGACTTTCGGCTGCTTATTTTGCTACTGCTTTGGAGCTTTTGAAACCAACAATCAATCAGATAAATACTAATAATGATATTAGCAATACTGCTCTGTTTTCAGTTTTTGAGGCTGACAATTATTCCTTTTCTTTGCCAGATTATTTAAAAGTTGATGTTGAAAAAGAGGTTGAGCTTATTAGGGGCGCTAAACAAAATATTAAATCTCCAGTTCTGCTTTACGAGAGAGATTATACTAATTTTGTTATTCCTAGCGAATATCGGACCCATGCTAAATTAAATAATTTTTATTTAACAACCAAGTGGTTGTCGTCTAATTTCCCCTTATATTTTAAAGGACAGGATTGTTTAGATTGCCAACTTGATTTTGATGATTGGAGAATTAGCATGATCACCTCTTCTTTTATTGCTCAGGATATTTTTGATAGCTATGAATTGAAAAATAAATGGGCTAGAATTTATAAAACTTTGGCATTTTTTAAAGGCCTAAGAGGAGACTTGACTTACGTTCATTATCGAGATGCTTTGGTTAATTTATTCGGCGAAGAATATAAAATATCTGAAATTTTTGCTGACAATAATGTTGATTCTATTGATAATTTATATAAGTTTAGAGAAAAAATATTAGAATATGAATTTTTAAATATTGAAGGTGGTTTTGATAAAAATGATTTGAGTCAAAAAAATAAATTAGGCGTAAAGATGTTGACTGATTTTTATTGGCCCAATGATTATATTTTTAAAGAGTTATCCTATCCTTACGTTTCTGCTTATCAGGGAAGCTCTGTATCTAAAAGCAATATTACTTCTTGTAATATTAATAGGGGCCCCAAAAATGTTCGTTGTAATGGTTTTTCCCTTGATATAATTGCTTTAGTAAACGAAGATAGTTTAATTAACAATGATTATTATTTAGAGAATTCTAATTATAGTAATTATCAATCTAGTTTGTCTAAATTAAAAAATCAATTGAGTGAATTTCCTAATATTTGGCATTATAATAATTATTGGAAAACTTTAAATATTATTAAAGAATATTTAGTTAATAGCCAAGATATTATGCCTATTTTTGCTAAAAATCCAGCTTGGCAAAGAAAAGAATTATATACCTCTATTGGTGCTTGGGCGGATTCGCAATTGCCAATTGATAATTTAAAAATTTTTCAAAAATATCAATCTCAAATTTCTTATGAAAATAGTAGTGGCTTTATTTCTTATAATTATATAGAACCTAATTTAAGCTTGATTAATGAACAAATTTCAAACGTGGAAATGATTTTGCAGATGTTTCAGTTATTAAAAATAACCGAAGAACTTCGGTCTGTTTCTATTAACTTAGAAGATTTGAGAGCTAATTTAGTAAAAGTTAAAAATATTATGATAAAAGAATTAAATTCTGAAGTTTTAAGTCGAGAAGAATTAAATTTTATATCATTATTAAGCTTAGAATACAAGCTAGAAGAGCCTGAAAACAAAATTTTTAAAGTTCTGGGAGCTAATAATAGATATATTAATTATGATATTAGTAAGTCTAAATTAATGATAATTATTTCTGGTGATGATAATCAAAAATCATTTTCAGTGGGCCCAGTTTTTAACTATATAGAAACTAGATAAAATGTGGATAAAGTATGGAAAAGATGTGGATTGACAATTTTTGTTTATTATTATATTATCTAAATATAAAAACTTAATCTTGATATAAAAGTGACTATTTATATTAAATAAACTTTTAAACAGCTTAAAGTCCAAGCCAGGTGTGGTTTTGGCATTTTTTTGTTGCTGGAGTTTTTGGTGTTTTTTTGTTTAATTTTTTCTTTTTATTTTTATTAATAAATTAATTCATATAAACAAGTTAAGCCTTGTTTTCTAAACTTATGTCTAATGATTCTAAAAAATATATTAAAAACAATGAGCGTAAGTATTTCACTGACCTTAAACCAATTATTCCAGTTCCAGATTTAATTAAATTACAAAAAGATTCTTATAAATGGTTTTTAAGCGAAGGCTTAGCTGAATTATTTGATGAAATTTCTCCAATTGTTGATTTTAATAATAGAGAATTAGAATTATATTTTAGTGATTATTATTTAGATAAACCAAAATTTGATGAAATTGAGAGTCGTGAAAAAAATATTACCTACGAAGCTCCTTTAAGAATAAAAGTTGTTTTGAAAAACAAAAAAACTTCTCAAGAAATTTCTCAAGAGGTATATTTAGGAGATTTTCCTTTGATGACTCAAAATGGAACTTTTATTATCAACGGTATTGAGAGAGTGGTAGTTTCTCAGTTGATTAGAAGTGCTGGAGTAATGTTTACTTCGGAATATATTCGTGGAAAAAAATATTATGGCGCTAAGATTATTCCTAATCGTGGGGCTTGGTTAGAAATAGAGACAGATGTTAATAAAGTTATTTGGGTAAGAATAGACCGAAAAAGAAAAGTAGCCGTGACTTCGTTGTTGCGGGCTTTTGGTTACGAAACAGATGAGGAATTAAAATCCCTTTTTAAGGATGTAGATCTTTGTAAAAATGACGATGAGGCAACCTTTATTGACGCCACTATTAAAAAAGATTTATCTAAAAATCAAATGGAAGGATTGCAAGAGGTTTATCGTCGTATTAGACCTGGCGATATGGCTGATGATAAAAACGTAAAACAAATGATTGAAAATATGTTTTTCCGTTTTGATCGTTATGATTTTGGTAGAGTAGGAAGATACAAATTAAACCGTCGTTTTAATGAAGATTTAAAAATAAATAAAGAAAATAGAATTTTAAGAAAAGAAGATTTATTAAATATTGTAAGAGAAGTTATTAGATTAAATATAACTAAAGAACCAGAAGATGATATTGATCATTTAGGTAATCGTCGTATTAGAGCTATTGGCGGTTTAGTGCAAAATCGCTTAAGGGTTGGCTTGGCCAGAATGGAAAGAATTATTAAGGATAAGATGAGTATTGCCGATATTAATACTATTGCTCCTAATAAACTAATCAATGCTCGACCTATTATCGCCATTATTAGAGAGTTTTTTATGTCTTCTCAACTTTCTCAGTTTATGGACCAAACTAATCCATTAGCTGAATTAGAGCATAAGCGAAGATTGTCAGCTATGGGTCCTGGTGGTTTAACTAGAGAAAGAGCCGGTTTTGATGTTCGTGATGTACACACTACTCACTATGGTCGTATTTGTCCAATTGCTACTCCTGAGGGACCAAATATTGGGTTAGTTGGTCATTTGGCTAGCTATGCTAGATTAAATACTTATGGGTTTTTAGAGGCTCCTTACAGAAAAGTTTTAAAAAATAAAAATAAATCTAAAGTTACTGACGAAATTGTTTATCTAGACGCCTTTGAGGAAGAAAAATATGTTATTGCTGATGCTACTATTCCATTAGACAATAATGGTGGATTTTTAGTAGAAAAATATCCTGCCAGAAAAGGCGGAGAACCAAAAACAGTTGAATCTAGTGAAATTGATTTTGTGGGTGTTGCTCCAAATCAAATTGTTTCTATTGCTACCTCTCTTATCCCTTTTATGGAACACAATGATGGTCAAAGATCTTTAATGGGAACAAACATGCAACGTCAAGCGCTTCCCTTGGTTAAAACTGAAGCCCCAATTGTTGGGACTGGAGTTGAAGCTATTGCGGCTAGAGATTCTGGGCATGTGATTGTAGCCGAGGAAGATGGGGAAATTATTAAAGCTGATGCTTTAGGAATAGAAATAGCTTATAGTAAAGGTAAAACTAAAAAATATAGTTTAACAAAGTTTTTAAGATCTAACTTTTTAACTTGCATCAATCAAAAACCAATCGTTGTTCCTGGTGATAAAGTAAAGAAGGGGCAGGTTTTAACTGATGGTCCAGCTATTTCTAATGGAGAATTAGCTTTGGGAAAAAATGTTTTAGTAGCTTTTATGACTTGGGAGGGTTATAACTACGAAGATGCGGTTATTATTTCTGAAAGATTAGTTAAAGAAGATGTTTACTCTTCTATTCAAATAGAAAATTATACTATCGATGTCCGTGATACAAAATTAGGGCCCGAAGTTATTACTAACGACATTCCAAATATTTCCGAAGAAAAATTAAAGAATTTAGATGAAGATGGAATTATTAGAGTTGGAGCAGAGGTTTCTAGTGGCGATATTTTAGTTGGAAAAATTACTCCCAAAGGAGAAACTAAATTAAGCGCCGAAGAAAGATTGCTTCGAGCTATTTTTGGCGATAAAGCTAAAGATGTTAGAGATTCTTCTTTGTATCTAGAACACGGAGAGCATGGTAAAGTTATTGATATCAAAGTTTTTTCTCGAGAAGATGGAGATAAATTAGATGCTGGAGTTTTAAAATCAGTTCAAGTATCTATTGCTAATTTAAGAAAAGTTCAAGTTGGAGACAAGATGTCTGGTCGTCATGGAAATAAAGGTGTTATTTCTAAAATTGTTCCAGTGGAAGATATGCCTTACATGGAAGATGGAACCCCAATTGACGTCATTCTGTCACCTTTAGGTATTATTTCTCGTATGAATTTTGGACAATTGCTTGAGACTCACATGGGATTAGCTGCTCAAAAATTAGGCTATAAAGCTGCCACCCCAGCATTAAACGGAATAACCGAAGAACAAATTAGAGAGGAGTTAAAGAAGGCTGGTTATTCTGAAGATGGAAAAGTAACATTATACAACGGTAAGAATGGAGAAAAATATGAAAACAGGATTACCGTGGGATATAAATATGTTTTGAAATTAAACCACATGGTTGAAGATAAGATTCACCAAAGATCAATTGGTCCTTACTCTTTAATTACTCAGCAGCCGTTGGGAGGAAAAGCTCAATTTGGTGGACAAAGATTTGGAGAAATGGAGGTTTGGGCTCTAGAGGGATATGGCGCCGCCCACACTCTACAAGAAATTTTGACTATTAAATCTGATGATGTTCCGGGAAGAAGCAAGGCTTATGAGTCCATTATTAAAGGGGAAGAAATACAAAAATTAAATGTTCCGGAATCTTTTAATGTTTTAATTAGAGAATTAAAAGGATTAGGGCTTAATGTTGAATTGCTGGGAGGGAGCGGAGAGCTAAACGAAGAAGAGCCTGAGGATGATATTCCTACTAGTGCTATGGGAATAATTAATAACGCTGATAAGCGCATATATGAGGAAGGAGCTTTTGAGGTTAAAGAAGCTAAGGAATAAAATAAAATAATTTATTATAAAAATAATTAAAATAATATGTTAAATCCTATAAAAACAAGCGATTTTGACGCTATAAAACTAACCCTAGCTTCGCCTGATGATATTTTATCTTGGTCTAAGGGGGAGGTCGTTAGGCCAGAAACCATTAACTATAGGACCCAAAAACCAGAAAAGGATGGTTTGTTTTGTGAGAAAATCTTTGGTCCAGCTAAAGATTGGGAATGCTCTTGCGGAAAATATAAAAAAATAAGATATAAGGGTGTTATTTGTGATAAATGTGGAGTTGAGGTTACTAGAAGCGTTGTTCGTAGAGAAAGAATGGGCCATATTAAATTACAAGTTCCTTGTTCACATATTTGGTTTTTAAAGGGGCTATCTTCTAAGATTGGTTTAATTTTAAATTTAAGTATTCAGTCTTTAGAGAAGGTTGTTTATTTTGCTAATTTTATAGTTACTGATGTTGATGAAAAATTAAAAGATGAAACCTTAGAAATTGTTAAAAAAGAGTATAAGAGTAAGAAAAAAAATATTGAAGCTGATGCTGATAGAAAAATAAACCAAATTAAAGAAGATCCGATTAAGGCTTTAGAGCTTGATGATAAAATAGATAAGAAAGAAATTACTAAATTAAAAAATGAGAAAATTGACTCTATTAACAAAGAAAAAGAGGAAAAAATTTCTACATTAGACTCAGATTTTGATATAGTTAAAAAAGAATTAAAAGACCTAAAACCATTATTGATTTTGTCAGAACAAGATTATCAAAATTTAAGTTTAAAGTTTGGTCATTTGTTTGAAGCTGGAATTGGGGCGACTGCTATTCAGACTCTTTTAAGAAGAATTAATCTTGAAAAAACTATAAAAAAATTAGAAGAAAAACTAGAAACTGTTATTGAAACCAAAAAAGACAAGATTATTAAAAGATTAAAGCTATTAAAAAATCTTCATAAAAACAATATTCGTCCTGAATGGATGATTTTAGATGTTATTCCGATAATTCCACCAGATTTAAGACCTATGGTAGCTTTAGACGGAGGGCGCTTTGCTTCTTCTGATTTAAATGATTTATATCGTCGAGTTATTAATCGAAACAATCGCTTGAAACAATTAATTGATTTAAATGCTCCAGAAGTTATTTGTCGTAATGAAAAAAGAATGTTGCAGGAAGCTGTTGATTCTTTAATTGATAACTCTGCCAGAAACAGTAAAATGGTTACTGCCTCTACTGGTCAGAAAAGACAATTAAAGTCTTTAGCTGATTCTTTAAAAGGAAAACAGGGAAGATTTAGACAAAATTTATTAGGAAAAAGAGTTGATTATTCTGGTCGTAGTGTTATCGTAGTAAATCCAAAATTAAATTTAGATCAATGTGGTTTACCAAAAATAATGGCCTTAGAATTATTTAAGCCGTTTATTATTGCTGAACTTATTAAAAAAGAGATTGTTCATAATGTTAGAAGTGCTTCTAGATACATTGAGGCTGGCCATGATGATGTTTGGGATATTTTACAAAAAATTATTGATGAAGCTTATGTAATGTTAAATCGTGCTCCAACTTTGCATAGATTAGGTATCCAAGCCTTTAAACCAGTTTTGATAGAAGGAAAAGCATTGCAAATTCATCCTTTGGTTTGTACTGCCTTTAATGCTGACTTCGATGGAGATCAAATGGCTGTTCATGTTCCTCTTACTAAAGAGGCTATTGCTGAGGCTAGGGACATTATGCTTTCGTCTCATAATCTTTTAAAGCCAGCTACCGGAGAACCAATTGTTACTCCTAATCAAGATATTGTTTGGGGGTCCTATTATATAACCCTGCAAGAGGAGGGAGAAAAAAAAGATGAAGAATTAAAGCATTTTTTTAGCGAACAAGAGGCTTTATCAGCTTATGATTACAAGGTGATTAATTTACATGAAGTTATTAAGGTGAGAATTAATAAAGAGCTTATTAAAACTACAATTGGTAGAATAATCTTTAATAAAATTCTTCCTGATAAACTAAGGTATGTTAATGAAGTTTTAGGAAAAGGTAAAATTAAAAATTTGATTAAAAGTTGTTTAAATATTTACGGAGAAGAAGAAACTGTTAAATTTGTTGATAATCTAAAGAATTTAAGCTTTGAGTATATTACTAAGAGTGGTCTTTCTTGGGGTTTTGGAGATTTACCAGAATTACCTGAAAAAGATCAATTAATTAAAACTGCTAATGATCAAATTGATCAAATCAAAGAACAATTTGAAGAAGGTTTGTTAACTGAAAGCGAAAGATATAGTAAAGTTATTGAAACTTGGACCACTACTAAAGAAAAAATTTCTGATATTTGTAAAGATAGTTTAAAAGCTTCTTTACCAGTTTATTCTATGATTGATTCCGGAGCTAGGGGATCATGGGCCCAGCCAGTTCAGATTATTGGTATGAAAGGTTTGGTGACTTCTCCTTCTGGCGCTATTATTGAACTTCCTATTAAGGGAAATTTAAAAAAAGGATTTTCTGTTTTAGAATACTTTATTGCGACTCATGCTACTAGAAAAGGTTTATCTGATACCGCTCTTAGAACTGCCAACGCCGGATATTTAACTAGAAGATTGGTTGATGTGGCTCAAGATGTAATTGTTTCAGAAGATGATTGTCGCGATAAGGAAGGATTAGTAATTAATAGAGCTGAAGTAGAAAAAGAAAATGACGACTTTTTTAGAAAAATATCTGGTCGTTATTTAGCTAAAGATTTAGTAGATAAAAAAGGCAAGGTTTTGTTGGAAGCTGGTAAATTATTATCAGAAGAATTTATTGAGGAGATAAAAAATAAAGACATTGAATCAGCAACCATTAGATCAGTTTTGAGCTGTAAACTTCACAAGGGTATTTGCGCTAAATGTTATGGAGTTGACTTAGCTTATAATAAAGAGGTTAAGCTTGGTACTACTGTTGGTATTATTGCTGCTCAATCTATTGGAGAGCCTGGTACTCAATTAACTATGAGAACCTTCCATACTGGAGGTGTGGCTAGTTCCGAAGATATTACTCAAGGTTTGCCTAGGGTAGAAGAAATTTTTGAAAATAGAAGCCCTAAGAAAAAGGCTTTAATGTCAGAAGTAGACGGAAAAGTTAAAATTGAATTAGGTCAAAAAATTATTAAAGATAAAGACGGAAAAGAGATCTCAGTTAATAATCCTCAAGAGAAAATATTGAAAATTATTTATAGAGGAGAGGCTGGTGAAAAATATTATTTTAAAGAATTGGCTGACGAAATTAAGCTTTCTGGAGATAAAAAGACTAAAAAGGAATTAGAGCCTAGGGTTAAGATTAAGGATGGTGATAAGATTAGTAAGGGGGCAGAGCTTTATTCTATCTTGGATAAGACAATTAAGTCTAAAGATTCAGGTGTTGTAAAAGTTTTTGATAAGTATATTGAAGTAATCTCTGAGGTTGATAAAATTCAAGAATTTACTATCCAAAAAGGCTTAATGTTATGGGTTAAGGATGGCGACACTGTTAAACCGGGAGACAGACTAACCGAGGGTAGCTTTGACTTGAAGGAACTATATCGTTTAAGAGGAAAATTAGAGACTCAGAAATATATTATTAGAGAAATTCAATATGTGTATTCTTCGCAAGGTCAACCATTAAATGATAAACATATTGAAATCATTGCTCGTCAAATGTTCTCTCGACATTTAATTAAAGAAACTGGAGCCACCGACTTACTTCCTGGAGAAACAGTAGAAGAAGAGGTTCTAGATCAGGCCAATAAAGACACTAAAGATAAGGCTAAATCAGAAAGATTATTATTGGGAGTAACTAAAACATCTTTAACTACTGATAGTTTCTTATCAGCTGCATCTTTCCAAGAAACCCCTAGAGTTTTGATTGAGGCTGCTTTAAGCGGTAAAATAGACTATCTTGAAGGTTTAAAAGAAAATGTAATTATTGGATGCTTGATTCCCGCTGGAACCGGATACAAAGGTAAGAAAAAAAGAGAAATATATAAATAGAAAAAATAAGAACGCCTGAGCGTTCTTATTTGATTAAATTAATTTTTTATTTATGAAAATAATTGTTGGACTAGGAAACCCTGGTGATAATTATCAAAAGACCAGACATAATATTGGTTTTATGTTTTTAGATTACCTGGCTGGCGAAAAAACTGATTGGAAATTTGATAAAAAATTTAATGCCCATATTTTGGAAAAAGGAGAATTTACTCTAATTAAACCTCAGACTTTTATGAATAATTCTGGCCTATCAGTTAGAGCTTATTTAGATTATTATAAGCTCTTACCAAAAAAATTAGGGTTATTTACTAAAGGAAATATTGATTTGAGTCAGACTTTAATAGTTGTACACGATGATTTGGATATTGATTTTGGTAGACACAAGAACTCAGTTAATGCTTCTAGCGCTGGCCATAATGGGGTAGAGTCAATAATTAGGCGCCTTAAGACTAAGAACTTTACTAGAATTCGTTTTGGTATTAAAAATGAGTTTAAGGCCAATATCCCAGGGGACAAATTTGTTTTACAAAGATTTTCGGGAGATGAATTAGACAAATTAGATAATATTTTTGGTAACGTTAAGCTATAGTTTATTAGTAAAATATTTAAAATAAGGGGATAAGACCCCTTATTTTATTAGCTAGAACCTGAGTTCAACAAGTAATCGCAACACTCTGATATAATATGATTGTTTGAATAAAGTACCTTAAAAACGACAGAAATGGTTTTATGGTTAATTCTTATGTAATTTTATCTAGGATTATATAAGTATTAACCATAAATTTAAAAAAATGAAAAAAGTTGCTTCCTTGTTTTTTGTTGCTTTGGGATCAGTTATTTTTCTGATCTTTATTGCATTAACTATTTACGGCTTTGCGTTTGAAGAAATGAGCGATATTTCTCGCTTATTCCTTTTAAAGGGATTTTGTGCCGGCTCTATTGTTGTTATTTTGGGAGCCCTTATTGCAATTCTTAAAAAAACGCTAAACCCTTTATGTTTATAAAAACTTTTATCTTTTGCCTTTAGATTTTAGAACAATAAGTTCTTAAAAAGTCTAAAGGCTTTTTTATTTTCTCTTTAAACTTATTTTATCTTAATTTTAAAATATTTCTGTTAAAGTTTTTTAATGGATGAAAACAAAATTTGGCAAATAGCCTTTAATCATTTAATTAGCTTTAATTTTAATCAATATAGTCTATTGCTTAAATATTTTGGTAATTTTAAGGAGGCTTTCTATGCCCATTCCTCTGATTTAAGGTTGGCCGGATTAAGGGAAAAAACTATCGAGCAATTACTTTTAAAGAGGAAAGCCTTTAATTTATGTGAGAAGCTAGGGCTTATTAATAAAGAAAATATTTCCGTTTGTTTTTATGAAGATTCTAATTACCCAATATTTTTAAAAAATATATTTAGCCCCCCACCTTTACTGTATTATCGAGGTAATTTAAATATTGATTGGAAGATGTCTTTGTCGGTAGTTGGAGCCAGAAATCATTCTTATTACGGAGAGAAAATTATTAATAGTTTTATTCCTCAATTAATTAAAAAATCAATTAATATAGTTAGCGGGCTGGCCCTAGGTATAGATTCCTTGGCCCATATTAGGTCTATAGAAAATAGTGGCCAGACTATAGCTGTTTTGGGGTCAGGAATAGACGAAAATTCAGTATATCCATATCGAAACAAGGAATTATTTTATAATATTATATCCAATAATGGGCTAGTTTTATCAGAGTTTTGTCCGAAGACAAAGCCGATATCTTTTAATTTTCCTCAAAGAAATCGGATTATATCCGGTTTATCGATGTCTACTTTAGTAATTGAGGCGGGAGAAAAATCAGGATCTTTAATTACGGCCAACCAAGCCCTGGAAGAGGGTAGAAATGTTTTAGTTTTTCCCGGAGATGTTTGTGGTTGTAGTTTTATTGGGTCTAATAATTTAATCAAAAATGGAGCTTATTTAGTTAGTGATATTAATGATATTTGTCAATTTTTTTATTAGATCAGAATAATATCATTTAAACAAAAAAAGTATAATTTGACTCGATTCTTTGGTTTATTTGTATTTTTTTTGTTTTAATATTATAATTGTTTTATAAAAATAAGGAATATTTATGAATTTAATAATAGTAGAGTCTCCTACCAAGGCTAAGACAATATCAAAATTTTTAGGAAAAGAGTATAAAGTAGAATCTTCTTTTGGTCATATCCGTGATTTACCTAAAAGTGAATTAGGGGTTGATTTAGAAAATAATTTTGAACCTAAGTATGTTATTCCTACCAAAGCTAAAAAAAGAGTAACTGAATTAAAAAAATTAGCTAAAGAGGCTAGTTCTATTATTTTAGCTTCTGATGAAGATCGCGAAGGAGAGGCTATAGCTTGGCATTTATTTGAAGCTCTGTCTTTAAAGGAGGATAATTACAAGAGGATTGCTTTTCATGAAATCACTAAAGAGGCTATTTTATCAGCTCTGGAAAATCCTAGAAGAATAGATCAAAAAATGGTTGATGCTCAACAAACTCGTCGCATTTTAGATCGTTTAGTTGGGTATAAATTATCGCCTTTTCTCTGGAAAAAGGTAGCTAAGGGTTTATCAGCTGGTAGAGTACAAAGTGTAGCCGTTCGGTTAATTGTTGAAAAAGAAAGAGAAATAAAGGCCTTTATTCCTCAAGAATATTGGGATATTAATGCTTTACTGATAAAGGACGATGTTAATTTTTTAGCTAAATTACATAAAATAGATAATAAGACTTTGGATAAGTTTTATTTAAAGAACGAAGAACAGGCTAGCAAGGTTTTAGATGATATTAAAAAGGGATCGTTTATTGTTTCAAGTATTGAAGCCAAAGAAAGCTTTAAAAACCCTTTGGCACCCTTTACTACCTCGACCTTACAACAGACCGCTAATCGAAGATTGGGGTTTAGTGCTAAACAAACTATGATGGTTGCTCAGAAATTATATGAAATGGGCTATATCACTTATATGAGAACTGACTCTATTAATTTGGCGGAGAAATTTAGAAATGAAGCTGGAGAATATCTTAAGAGCAGGCTGGGAGATAAATATTTAGTTTCGGGGGGACGAGTTTTTAAAAGCAAAAATAAAAATGCTCAAGAGGCTCATGAAGCTGTTCGTCCGACCTCAGCCGCAGTTTTAGCTGAAGATATTTCTACAAAATTAGACAAAAATCAATTTAAGCTTTATCAACTTATTTGGCAAAGATCTATAGCTTCTCAGATGGCTCCAGCAATTCTCGACACCATAGCAGTTGATATTTTAACAGGTGATAACAATCAATACTTATTCAGAGCCAATGGACAAGCTATTAAATTTAATGGCTATTTAGAGATTTATCCAGAAAAGGTTAGTGAAAACGAATTACCATTATTAAATAAAGATGAGCTATTAAAATTAGAAAAATTAGAAAAAAATCAACATTTTACCCAAGCTCCAGCTCGATATTCTGACGCAACCTTAGTAAAAGAATTGGAAAAACATGGAATTGGTCGGCCCTCTACTTATGCCCCTACCATTGCTACAATAATTGATAGAAATTATGTTAACAGAGATGATAAAAAAAGACTTTTTCCAACTGATATTGCTTTTGTGGTTATTGATCTATTAGTAGAGCATTTTCCCCAAATAGTTGGTTATGAATTTACAGCTGAGATGGAAAATGATTTAGATAAAATTTCTTTAGGTAAGAAAGAGTGGCGACCAGTTATTAAAAATTTTTGGGATGAATTTTATAAAAATTTAGAAAAAAAATATATGGAGTTGGATAAAAAAAGTTTCGCTCCCGAAGAAGAAACCGATGAGGTTTGTGACAAGTGCGGGGCTAAGATGATTATAAAAACTGGTCGTTATGGTAAGTTTTTGGCTTGTAGTGCTTTTCCCGAGTGTCGCAATATTAAACCTCTAAATAAAGGAGAGTCATCCCCAAAAGAAGAAAGTGAAGAATTAATAAAACTTAAAGAACAGTATAAAAGAGAAAAATGTGATAAATGTGGGTCTGACATGATTGTTCGTTCTGGCAAATTTGGCTATTTTTTAGGTTGCAGTGCCTATCCTAAGTGTAAAAATTTAAAAAATATTAATAAAGATGGGCAAAAAGATATTGAAGTTGACTGTCCGGTTTGCGGAAAAGGAAAAATAGTTAAAAAATTTAGTCGTCGAGGAGTTTTTTATGCTTGTAGTGCTTATCCAGATTGTAAAAATGCTTATTTTGGAAAGCCCACTGGAGAAAAATGTGATAAATGTGGGGCCTTAATGATCGAAAGCAAAGATGGCCCTAAATGTTCCAATAAAGAGTGTCTAAATTAATTTTAAAATATTTAAATTTTATAAAAATATGAAAAAAGAATTAATTGTCGGAGTTTCTTCTTTTGAGCCGTTAGTAATATCCTCTAATAATAAATTTAGTGGCTTTGAAATAGATCTTTGGGAAATAATTGCCAATAAATTAAATTTAAAATTTACCTATAAAGAGCTTGATTTTAAGAAACTTCTTCCGGCTATAAAAAATAAAAAAATTGATGTTGCTTTTTCAGGAATAACTAGAACCAAACAAAGAGAAGAGTTGGTTAGTTTTTCATATTTCACTCTTAGATCAGGTTTGGCAATATTGATTAATGAAGACAGCAAAATTAGCTTTTTGGGAACCTTAAAGGGTTTGTTTTTAAATAATTCTAGAAAAGTATTAAAATTCTTATCAATATTTATTGGTTTTATTTTTTTAATTAGCAATGTTTTTTGGTATTTTGAAAAAAATCTTCCAACTATAGACATCGATACTAGTTATTGGGCTGGGATAGTTGATTCTTTGTGGTAGACAGTTATTTTAATGAGCGGTGTTGGAGGAACTTACCCTGATTCTTCTACTGGTAAAGCAATAGGGTTTTTTGTTGTTTTCTTTGGAATAACTCTTTTTGCTATTTTTATTGCCAGAATAACTTCTTTTATAACTTTTAATAAATTAAAATATGTTATTAATAATCCTAAGGATTTAAAAAATAAAAGAGTTGGGACCAAGAAAGATACAACCTCGTTAGATGAATTAAATAAATTAGGAGCCAAGGTCATTTCAGAAGAGAAAATAGAAGACGCTTTTAAAAAATTAGAACATAGAAAAATTGAAGCAGTGGTTTTTGATGAGCCAGTTATTAAAAATTTTGTTAATAATCAACAAGATGATAATTTTGTTATTGTTGGAGATGTTTTTAATAAACAAACTTATGGACTTGCTTTTCCCCACGACAGCGATCTTCGAGAAAAATTTAACAAGGAACTTCTAGGTCTTTTTGAGTCCGGAGAATATGATTTATTGTATAATAAATGGTTTGGTAACAAATAAAAATAAGTTAATAAAATAAAAAACGACTTTGAAAAAATAAGTCGTTTTTGTTTTTATGTCCTTAGTTGAAATAATCTAGTTTCATGGCTTGTTTCACTTTTTTTATAGTTTCCTGAGTTTTAATTCTAGCCTTTTTTGTGCCATCTTGTAATATTTTTTCTACTAATTCTGGTCTTTCTTCATAATATTTTCTTTTTTCTTGGATAGGTTTTAAAAAATTAATAATATTTTCGGTTAATTCTTTTTTACATTGGACACAGCCCCTTTCTCCTTTTTGACACTCACTTTTAATAGTATTCAAATTTGAGGATTTAAATATCTGGTGATAATAAAATATATTACAGATATCGGGATTTCCTTTGTCATTTAATTTTATTTTATTAGGGTCTGTTAAGGCTTTCTTGACTTTTTGTTCAATAATTTCAGGAGAATCAGCTAAATAAATAGCATTATTTAAGCTTTTTCCCATTTTAGAATTTCCGTCTAAGCCCTTAATTCTGCCATGGTTTCCAATTAAGGCCTTGGGAGCCTTTAATGTTTCTCCGTAAATATGATTAAATTTTTTAACAATATCTCTGGTTTGCTCAATCATTGGTAGTTGATCTTTTCCTACTGGAACTAGGTCAGCTTCAAAGGCGGTAATGTCGGCTGATTGGCTAACAGGATAACCTAAAAATCCATAAGTAACACTATCTTTGAATAATTCTTCTTTTTGTTTTATCTCTTCTTTGACGGTGGGATTTCTTTGTAGGCGAGAGATGGTCACTAAATTAGAGTAGAAGACAGTTAATTCAGCAATTTCTGGTATTAATGATTGAATAAAAATAGTTGATAATTTTGGGTCTATGCCAACAGCTAGGTTATCCATGGCAACCTCTATAACATTTTTTCTAACTTTATCAGGGTTTTCAAAGTTATCAGTTAAAGCCTGAACATCCGCTATCATAATATAGGTTTCATATTCATTTTGTAGTTTAACTCTATTTAATAGAGAGCCAAAAAGATGTCCGATATGTAATTGTCCGGTTGGTCGATCTCCGGTTAAGATAATTTTTCTCATTTTTTTCTAATTATTTTCTTTTTTTGGCAGAGTTTTTTTCTGTTTTTTCTTCTTGGTTAGATTTTTTATTATTAAAATAATTTATAGCCTGGTCAATTAGTTTTCCAAAAAGAAAAACATATGATCCACTTTGCTTTATTTTACTTTTAATTAAATCAATTAATCCGCTGGTTTTACTAGTGATGTTTTCTACCTGACGACTTATTTTATTGACACGTCTTAGACTAGAAATTAAGTGATAAAGAGTCCAGCAAAGAAAAATTGCTACTGCTATAACAGAAATAGCAATTGATAAGTTAAGAATATCCCCGCTTGTTGTAAACATAATTTTGTATTAATTATAATTTAAAAATTTCTTATTTGAGCAGAAAACTTTTCTTCTAAATGCTTGATTAGTTCGTTTTGAATTTTGTCTATTTCTTCGCTGGTTAAAGTTTTTTCATTTGATTGATAGACAATATGAAAAGCTAGACTTTTTTTATTATTTTCTAAATTTTCTCCAGAATAAACATCAAATAATTCCAGATCTTTTATTAATGGATTAAAGTTTTTGATTTCTCTACTAATATCATTATAGAATATTTTTTGATCAATTACAAAGGCCAGATCTCGATTTATAGACGGAAATTTAGCGATTGTTTGATATTGTTTTTGTTTTCCTTTAGAAATAGCTGTTAATAGCGATTTTAGGCTTATTTCACTAGCAGATGTCTCCTTTTTTATCCCATTTTTATTTAAAACTCCGTTATCTATTTTAGCTATAAAGCCAATTTCTTTTCCATCAATCATTATTAAGCATTTTTCATTCTTGTCTGACCAATTAATAATTGATTCGGTGGGAGAAAATTCTATTTCTAGGGTATCGGATAATTCTAGCAAGAAATTAAAAATAATATTTTTTAAATGATTAAAAGAATTATTTTTAGAGTCGCTAATAATTAGAGCTAATTTTTTTTCTTGATAAGGTAAATTTTCATTGCGTTTTTTATCTTTGTGTAGCCCTCCAGCAACGTTTAAAAAAATATTTCCTATTTCAAATATAGAAATTAAATCACTTCTAGATTGGTTAGTTTTGATGTTTGAAATTAAATTAGTAATTAAAGTTTGTCTTAATAGGGCGTGTTGAGAGGACAATGGGTTCAACAGTTTTACATAGGTTTTAGGATCAAAATTTAGTTTTAGTAATTGATCTTCATTAATGAAGGAGTAATTATAAGATTCAGTCATTTTATAATTATTAGCTAAAATTTTCTTTATCTTATTTATTAATTGTAGCTGAGGATCTTTTTCTGGGGGTGTTAATTCATCGTTTGGAATTATGGCCTTTATATTATTATAACCATATATTCTGATAATCTCTTCAATTATATCTTCTTTTATTTGAAGATCTTTTTGCCGCCAAGAGGGAATTTTAATATTCCAAGATTCCTGAGAATTGTTTTGAACTTCTAGCCCTAGTCTTTCTAAAATATTTTTTATTTTTTTTTCTTCTATTTCTTGGCCGATTATTTTATTGACCCATTTTAAATCAAGGTTAATTATTTTTTCTTCGTTTTTAAAATCTCCTTTCTCAATTATTTCATATTTTAAAACAGCTTGGGGTTGAATTTTTTTAATTATTTCTACCATCTTATTTAAGGCTAATTGACATAAATTAGGATCTAGACCTTTTTCAAATCTCATAGCAGCGTCAGTTCTAGTGTTTATTTTTTGCCCAGTTTTTCTAATCGAAACAGCATCAAAATTAGCTGATTCAATGATAATAGAAGTGGTGGTATTATTGATTTCTTTTTCTTTTCCGCCAATAATTCCAGCGACAGCAATAGCCATTGATTCAGTGGCGATGACTAAATCATTTTCGTTTAGTTTTCTTTCTTTATCATCTAGGGCCATAATAACCTCATTTTTATCAGCTTTTCTGATTATAATTTTTTCTATTCCTTCGGCGTCAAAGGCGTGAAGGGGTTGCCCGGTTTCAAACATTACATAATTAGTGGCATCGACGATATTATTTATTGATTTTAATCCTAGGGAGGTTATTTTATTTTTTAGCCAAGTGGGGCTTTCTTCTATTTTTATACCATCGATTTTAATAGCTAAATATTTTTTACAAAGATTTTTTGCCTTAATCTCAACTTCAATATTTTCCTTGGATACTTCTTTATTGTTTTTTATTTTAATTTCTTTAGTGCTATAGGGTTGTAATTTTTTTTCTAAAATAACACTTAATTCTCTGGCAATTCCATAATGACCCCAAAGGTCTGGTCTATTAGAAATAGATTTATTGTCTATTTCTAAAATAATTTCATTTAATGATAAATACTCGCTTAAGTCTTGTCCTATTTTAGCTTTTTCATCTAAAATCATTATTCCGCTATGATCATTTCCTAAACCTAATTCATCTTCAGCACAAAGCATTCCATTAGAATTTTCTCCCCTAATTTCAGCTTTTTTTATTTCTAGTCCATTTGGTAAAATAGCTCCAATTTTAGCTAGGGGCACTAATTGTCCAATAGCAATATTAGGAGCTCCACAGACTATTTTTAGAGGTTCTTTTTCGCCAGCATCAACTATAGCTATTTGTAGTTTATCAGCTTGGGGGTGTTTTTTAATTTCTAGAATTTTAGCAATAACAATATTTTTAAATTGTTCTTTTTGTTCAATAATTTTTTCTACTTCAACAGTATGGGCAGTCAATTGATCTTTAATTTCTTCTGGACTAATATTGCCTAAATTTACAAATTCTTTTAGCCAATTTAGTGAAATATTCATATTTTTATTTATTTAATTATTAATTAATTTTAGAATTGTTCTAAAAATCGAGAGTCCCCACTATTAAAAAGTCTAATATCGTCAATATTGTATTTAAGCATTACTAATCTATCTAATCCAAAACCAAAAGCGAAGCCAGAATATTTTTCCGGGTCTATTCCTCCATTTTTTAAAACTTCTGGATGAATCATTCCGCAACCCAATATTTCTAGCCAACCACTATGCTTGCAAACACGACATCCTTTACCTTGGCACAAGAAGCAAGTGTATTCTCCATTACTACCAGGCTCTACAAAGGGATAGAATTTAGGTCGCATTCTTAATTTAGTGTTAGGTCCATAAAGCTTTTTTCCGACTAATTCTAAAATTCCTTTTAAATTAGCAAAGCTTATATTCTCTCCTATCATTATTCCCTCTACATGATAAAAAGTATGTTCGTGCCTAGCGTCAGTAGCTTCGTTTCTAAAACATTTTCCAGGAATAATAGCCTTAAGCGGGGCTCCATATTTTTCCATAGCTCTTATTTGCATTGGTGAAGTATGAGTTCTCATAACCATATCATATTCATCGTCTTTATTTTTGGAATCGATAAAAAAGGTATCCTGCATTTCTCTAGCAGGATGATGTTTGGGAAAATTTAAAGCAGTAAAATTATAATAATCACTTTCTAGCTCTGGTCCATCTAAGACCATAAAGCCCATAGAGGAAAATAATTCTTCTATCTCCTCTAATATTTTAGTAATAGGATGAAGATGCCCTTTGATTAATTTTTCTCCTGGTAGAGTTGGGTCGATAGCCTCTTTCTTTGTTGAAGAATTATCAATTTTTTCTTTTATTTCTCCTAGCTTTACTGATAATTCTTGTTTTATAGAATTGGCTAAAATGCCCATTTCTTTTCTGGCCTCATCACTTAATTCTTTAATATTTTTTAAAGCGGAGCTAAAATCACTTTTTCGGCTAAAATATTTTTCTTCAACCTCTTTTAATTTTGTTGAATCTTTAATTTCTTCTAATTTTTCTAAAATTTCTTCCTTTAATTTTAATAGTTTTTCTTTCATATTTTTATTTTTTTTCGTTTATAAATATATATTCAATTATTGATAATATAATAATTATGATTAAAATGTTAAACCAAGAAAATAAGTTTTGGGCCAACATAAAAAGAGTTGCTATAATTAAAAAAGCAAAAGAAAATGATTGTCTAAATGATGTTTTTATTAAATAAAAAGGTAATTCTTTTTTGTTAATTTTTTTTCTAATAATAAAGCTAATAATTGTGATTAAACCGCTTAATGATAAAAATAGGGAAAAATATATTAAGGATAGCACTATCCAGTTAGCAGTTTCTGGATTAATAACAATAATTAAAAAAATAAAAATTGACCATAATAATAAAGTTAGGCTAACCATTGTTAATAGGCATTTTTTTAAAGTCATAATATATAATTTATTTTTATAATTTTATTTTTTTTAATTCTTTTTGGTATCCTTGCAGTCTATTTTTTTCTTTTTTAACTAGCTCTATTGGAGCTTTTTTTACAAAATCTTGGTTATTTAATTTTGTTGTTATTGTGGTTATCATTTTTTCTAAATTTTCTATTTCTTTTTTTCGACGTTTTGCTTCTTTTTCTTCATCAATAGCTCCGATTAAATAAATTTCTACACCTTCTAATGTTATTAGAATGGTTTTATCTGCTTTGGGTCTATTTTCTTTAGTTATAAACTCTATTTCCTCTATTCCGGTTTTTAAATTTTTAATCAAATGTTGTTGCGAGAATATTATTTCTTTTTGGTTTTCAGCTAATATTTGAGCTTTAATTTTTTTACTAACTTCAATTTTATTAGCAAATCTAGCATTTCTAACGCTGGTGATTATTTTTTTTATCAATTCAAAATTATTTTCTTCTGTTTCTAAATTAATATTATTAATTTCAGGCCATTTAGTTATTATTAATAATTCTTCTTCTTTAACTTCTTCCCAGATGGTTTCTGTTACAAAAGGGATAAAAGGGTGCCAAAGTTTTAAAATATTTTTTAAAACAAATATTAATATTTTTCTGGTATTGTTGTTTTTTTCAAATTTTTTTGATTCTAAATACCAATCAGCCAAATCATTCCAAGTAAATTCTCGGAGATCTTCTCCGGCTGTAGCAAATTTATACTCCTTAATATTAAGGGAGGCTTTTTTTATTAATTTATTTAATTTACTTAATATCCACTTATCACTTAAGTTGAGATTTTTTGTATCATAATCATCAGAAAAATCTTGGTTATCAGAGATTATAAATCGGCTGATGTTCCAAAGTTTATTAATAAAATTTCTGGCGCTGGCAATTTTTTCCTCACTAATCCTAACATCATTGCCGGGAGTATTTCCGATTAAAAGAGATAGGCGCAAGGCATCGGTGCCAAATTTTTCTATCATGTCTATTGGATCTATTCCGTTTCCTTTTGATTTACTCATTTTTTTGCCCTTTTCATCTAATATCATGCCATGTAAATATACTTTTTCAAACGGTATTTCGTTTAAGGCAAAAAAGGACATCATTATCATTCGAGAAACCCAAAGAGTTATAATTTCATAACCAGTTTCTAGCATTTGAGTAGGATGAAATTTTTGTAAATCTCCGTTTTTTAAATTGTTTAAAAAATTGTTTGGCCATCCCAGAGTGGAAAAGGTCCACATACCAGAAGAAAACCAAGTATCTAGGGTGTCGGGATCCTGTTTCCAGTCATTTCCGATAGGAGCTTCTTCTCCTACGTATATTTCTTTGCCTTTGTACCAAACTGGAATTTGATGACCAAACCAAATTTGACGACTAATGCACCAGTCATGTAAATTATTCATCCAGTCTAAATATCTTTTATTAAATCTTTCTGGAATTATCTCAATCTTTTTGTTGGTAACTGCTTCTATGGCTAATTCTTTTAAAGATTTATTTTCAAGTCGATTTATTTTTTTATCAACACTAATAAACCATTGCTTGGACGGTAGCGGTTCGATTGGAGTATTACAACGATAACAAATAGATAAATTGTTTATTAATTCTTCTTCTGATAAAATTAAATTATCTTTTTTTAATTCCTCTACAATCATTTTTCTAGCCTCTAAAACATCTTTTCCAGAAAAATTATTAAAACCATCTCGTATTTTTCCATCTTCTGATATAACCTTGATGCTTTTCAAATTATTTTTTTGAGCCATTTGTGAATCAATCATAGAATGAGCGGGTGTTACCCCTAGAGCTCCGGTGCCAAAATTCATATCAACATTAATATCAGCTATAATTTTGATGTTTAATTTTTGACCGCAAAAATTAGCAGAAATAGTTTGACCAACGTATTCTTTATATCTTTTATCTCTAGGGTTTACGGCGATGGCAGTGTCACCTAGTTTTGTTTCTGGCCTGGTAGTCGAGATGGCTATAGGAAAATTCTGGTCGTATTTGAAGGTATATAAAAAAGTTTTTTGTTCTTTGTATTCAACTTCGTCATCAGCCAAAGTGGACTTACATCGAGGACACCAATTAATAACTCTTTCCCCTTGATAGATAACCCCCTCCTTATACATATCTGAAAACATTTTTCTGACGGCCTTTTGCCTTTGTTCATCTAAGGTAAAAGCTTGGCGACTCCAATCAATAGAGGCTCCTAATTTTTTGGTTTGGTTTAAAATAGTATTTTGGGTCTCATTTAAAAACTCCCAAACCTTTTTTAAAAATTCTTCTCTCCCTAAATCATGTCTAGTTTTTTTTTCTTCGATTAATATTTTTTTTTCAACAACGTTTTGGGTAGCAATGGCAGCATGATCAGTTCCCGGGATCCAAAGCGTTCGATAACCATTCATGCGATGAAATCTAATAAATAAATCTTCTATAGCAATGGTCGAGGCATGGCCTAGATGGAGCTTGGCAGTAATATTTGGAGGAGGTAAAACCATAGAATAATTAGGGGCATTTTCTGGCAAATTTAAATTATCAGGATTAAAAAAGCCTGATTTTTCCCATTTTTCATATATTTTATCCTCTTTTTCGGATGAATTGTAGGTTTTATCCATTTCTTGAGCCATATTTTTAGTAATTTTATCAGAATTATAATATAAATTATAGCATTATCTTAACAAAATTAATATCACAGGTCAATTATTACGGTTGACTATTTTCTTAAATAAATATATAGTTATTAGTTAATATTTTGAATAATTTAAAAAATGAAAATTAGTCAACAATTTTTTAATTTAATTGAGAAGTCTTCAAATATTTTGATTACTTTTCCTATCGATTGGAACGGAGATGCTATTTCCGGCTCTTTAGCTTTGGCTTTATATCTAAAAAAAATGGGAAAAAATGTAGAAATTGGAGCTGAAAAAATGAAAAATGGTTTAAATTTTAAAACCCCCATTGATTCTTTTAAATTTTTACCTTCTTTTAGTGAAATAAAAACATCTTTAGAAAATTTAATGAAATTTGTTGTTTCGGTTGATTTAAAAAATGCTAAGGTTAGTCAAATAAAATATACTATAGAAGAAGATAAATTAAATTTTATTATTTCTCCCCAAGATGGTTTTTTCACTAACGAAGATATTAAATCTAGTATGAGTGGTTTTAAATATGATTTAATCATTGCTATTAATTGTCATGATTTAGAGTCTTTAGGAAAAATTTATGATAGCAATGTTGATTTCTTTTACAAAACTCCGATTATTAATATTGATCATAGCCCCGAAAATGAAGAGTTCGGTCAATTAAATATAATTGATTTAAATGCTGTAGCAGTCACAGAAATAATTTTTGATATTTTATTGGATTATAAATATAAAGAAATATCAGAAGACATAGCTACGTGTTTATTAACCGGAATAATATTTAAAACTAAAAGCTTTAAAACGCCTAATTTGACTCCTAAAGCTTTGAGTTCAACTTCTAAATTAATTGAACTAGGGGCCAAAAGAGAAGAAATTGTAACTAATTTGTATCGTTCTCGTAGTTTAAACACTTTAAAATTATGGGGTCGAGTTTTAAATAATTTATCTTCATCAGAGGATAACCATATAGTTTGGGCAACTTTATTTAAAAATGATTTTAGAGAATCTAATTCTGGGGAGGAAAATCTTCAGGATGTTGTTGATGAATTAATTGTCAGTATCCCTACGGCCAAGATTATTGTTATTTTTTATTCCTTAACAGAGTTGTCTGTTTTAGATAATAATTATATTAGAGAAGAAGATAAGAAGGATTTTTCTGATAAAACTATAATTGTTCATAGTGATAATGAAAAAAATATTTTTAAAACTAATGTGGTTGTTTATTCTACTAAAAATATTAATTCCTTGGATTTATTAAAAAAGTTTAAACCAGAGGGAACTAAAAAAATTGCTCAAGCTTCTGTTAGTCGTCCTATTAAAGACATCGAAAAAGAGATTGTCTCGGATATTACTCATCGTCTTGAAAAAATATTTTAATAATGGTAATATTTTAAATGGTTAGTTTTTAAAAAGCCAAGCTGATTTTTTATTTTGGGTATATAGCTCAGTTGGTTAGAGCGCTACGTCGACATCGTAGAGGTCTCCCGTTCGAGTCGGGATATACCCACTTTAAACGTAGCTTGTTTAATAAGTATTTTGGGCATATAGCTCAGTTGGTTAGAGCACCGCCCTTATAAGGCGGGGGTCGACGGTTCAAGTCCATCTATGCCCACAAAATTATGAATATATTCAAAAAAGAAAAACCAAATACTTATAAAATATCAACTTTTAATGAAGATGATAATCCTTCCTTTGAATGGCTAGAAGAGGAGTTGACAGAGGGACAATTATTAGTTGATGTTTATCAGACTAACGAAAATATAGTTATTAAGTCAACTATGGCTGGCGTTAAGCCAGAGAATTTATTTATTTCTTTAAATAGAGATATTTTGACTATCAAAGGAAAAAGAGAGCACGATGTTTTAATTGATGAAGCCGATTGTTTATTACAGGAGTGTTATTTTGGTTCTTTTTCTAGAACTATTATTTTACCCGAAGAGGTTGATAATAAAAAAATTGAAGCTATTTTAGAAAATGGAGTTTTAACAATTGTTTTAGAAAAACTTTATAAAGAGCAACAAATCAAAATTAAGATTAAATCCTAATTTATGATTGAAAAAAAATTTATTTTAACCAAAATAGAAGCAAATCAGGCTGTTTTAAATGATGTTGATAATAATAAAAAAATTTTTTGGCCCTTAGAATATTTGCCAAAGAATATAGAAATTAATGAACCTGTTAATATAATTATCTCTTCGGAAGAGAATATAGCAAACAGAAAAATTTTAGCCAGAGATGTTTTAAATGAAATTTTGGACATCAGTGAATAAAAATAATTAGAATTTTATGACAGAAAAATCCAAGAAATTGATTTTTTTAAGCTCGAATATTTTATTGTTCTTGCTTATTTTTTTATTAGCTGGGTTTTTATTTTTAGAAAAAAAATATGAAAACAAAATTTATCCTAATGTCTATTTAGCCGGGACAAATATTTCTGGGTTAACAGTTGAGCAAGCCGAAGATTTAATATTGAAAAAAGTTGATGATTTTGAAAAACGGGGTATTAAAATTAATTTAAATAATCATTCATTTGTTTGGCATAATTTTGTTTATTCTTCGGAATTAGACTCTGTTTCTCAAACTTTAATTTTCGATATTGAAAAATCGATTGAAGAGGCTTATCTAGTGGGGCGAGAAGGTAATTTTAAAGATATTTTAACTAAAATAAGATTATTATTTTCTCCAGAATATTTAAATTTATTTTATATAATTAATCAAGAAGACTTGGCTAAAGTTTTGGAAGAGAATTTTATTAAAGCAGAAAATTTTTCTAAGAATGCTGATTTAATAATCAAAGAAGATATTTCTCCAGAAGCAATTTCTTTTGAAATTTCTCCTGAAGAATTTGGTCGAGAAATAGACACCATTAAGTTTTTATCTGATTTAAATGAGAGAATTAAACTTTTACAGAATCAAGAAATTAATTTAATTTTAGATAGCCGAGAGCCAATAATTAAAAAAGAAGACTCTTTGGGCATGGAATTGATAGCCGAAGAATTATTAAGCTTAGCTTCTTTTAATTTAATTTATCTTGATGATGATAAGGTTTTTGAGGTTACAAAACTAGATTTTGCTAAATGGCTTAGTTTAAAACCAGAATATTTTAATAATAAATTTATTGGGCCAAAAATTGGTTTAAGAGAAGAAAGCTTTTATAAATTTTTGGATGAAAAAATAAAGCCCGAGGTTGAGCGAGATCCAGTTTTTCCTGAATTTGAGTTTAGTAATGATAAAGTTACGGTATTTAATCCTGGAGAAGATGGTTTAAAGATAAATTACGAAGCTACTTTTAGTTCTTTAGAGGAGGCTTTTAATAGCCGGGATATGTCTAACCTATTATTAACAATTGAAACAGATCCGGTTGATAAAGTAGAAAATTTTAATGATATGGGAATTAAAGAAATAATTGGCAGTGGACATTCTAATTATGCTGGTTCGTCGGTTAATCGTCGCCACAATATTAAAGTGGGGTCTGATAAGTTGCATGGTTTAATAATTAAGCCAGGTGAAGAATTTTCTTTAGTGGCAGCCTTAGGAGAAACCAATAAAGAAGCTGGTTATTTACCAGAACTAGTTATTAAGGGAAATAAAACTATTGCTGAGTATGGTGGCGGATTATGTCAGGTGGCTACAACTTTATTTAGAACAGCTCTAGCGACGGGATTGCCTATAACAGAGAGGAGAAATCATTCTTATAGGGTTTCTTATTATGAGCCAGCCGGAACCGATGCTACTATTTATACTCCGCGCCCCGATTTAAAGTTTCTTAATGATACTGAAAATAATATTCTAATTCAGGCTAGATTTGAGGGGACTAATGATATGTATTTTGATTTTTGGGGAACCTCTGATGGCAGGATTTCTACTACAACTTATCCAGTTATTTATAATATTGTTAGGCCTGGCCCAACTCAAATTATTGAGACAACCGAGCTAGCTCCTGGCCAGAGGAAATGTACTGAAAGTGCTCATTCTGGAGCGGAAGCTTATTTTGATTATACAGTTGTTTATAATTCAGGACTAGAAAATGAAAATAAGGTTGAGAATCGATTTTATTCTAAGTATGTCCCTTGGAGAGAGGTTTGTTTGGTAGGAGTAGAGCCTAAGACTGAAGAAATTCAAACAGATAGCGATAATAATGTTTTGGAAATAATGCCTGAAGCAGAAAATAATAACTCTGAATCTACAGAAAATATTTCTGAAAATGAGTAATAAAAAAAACCGACTTAAACGGGATAGGCAAGAAAATTTCTTTTAGGAATTTTAAAGCAAGTGCCTTAGAAACCCTGAAAGAAAATCCCATGCTTGTCGTGCCTGACCCGTTTAAATCGGTTTTTAACTTTTTAAAACATAACTAAGTATTCTAGCATATAAATAAAAAATTGTCAATACCCTTAAATAGAAAGTGATTTTTTTAAAGAATTCCTTTAAATTAAGGGTTTTATAAAGATATTGACAAGTTATCAAAATACCTATAAAATAAAAATACTTTTAGTTTTGTCCGAAAGGGATATTTTTTTTGGCCCCTTCGTCTAGTGGTTAGGACACCAGGTTTTCATCCTGACAACGGGGGTTCGATTCCCCCAGGGGTCACAAAAAAAAGAAGTTGATTTAATTCAACTTCTTTTTTTATTGTTAAGGAATTATCATCTATGTTTTTATCGACAAAAAAATTGATGTTTTCCACAGGCTCTTCAATATTTTTGTGTAAAATTTTGTTTCCAACTGCTAAAATCAAGTTAAATTAGTTTTTTAGATT
>Ga0265293_10002967_pt1 | contig 32576 bp, 40 predicted proteins | sample Munlanlewell138R_FD_192505 | JGI IMG/M metagenome (GOLD analysis project Ga0265293, IMG submission 192505) | Leachate microbial communities from a municipal landfill in Southern Ontario, Canada - Leachate well 138R | ecosystem: Engineered > Solid waste > Landfill > Unclassified | place: Canada... | reverse complement strand
TCGAAATCCGCAAGCCGGAGATCGACGAGCTGGTCGGCCACGCCCTGCGCGACGAGCTTCGCGTCGATCTCCGGCTTGCGGATTTCGACGATGTTCAGCTTCACTTCGCTGGCCGTCATCTTCGAAAGCTTTGAGCGCAGCTTCTCGATGTCCGCGCCCTTCTTGCCGATGATGACGCCGGGACGGGCGGCATAGATCGACACGCGGCACAGCTTGGCCGGACGCTCGATCACCACCTTGGAAATCGCCGCCTGCGGCAGCGTTTCGATGATGAACTTGCGAATCTTGAGGTCTTCCTCAAGCAGCTTGCCGTAATCGCGGCCTTCCGCATACCAGCGGCTGTCCCAGGTGCGGTTGATCTGGAGACGCAGACCGACGGGGTTCGTCTTGTGACCCATGACTTACGCCTCCTCAGCTTCTTCGCGGACCACGATGCGCAGCCGGCTGAACGGCTTGAGGATGCGCGTGGACTTGCCGCGGCCACGCGCATGGAAACGCTTCATGGTGATGGACTTGCCGACGCTGGCTTCCGAAACGACCAGCGCGTCGACGTCCAGGTTATGGTTGTTCTCGGCGTTGGCGATCGCGGAGGCCAGCACCTTGCGGGCGTCGACCGCCATCGCGCGCTTCGAGAACGCCAGGATGTTCATGGCATCCTCGGCCTTCTTGCCGCGAATGAGGCCGGCGACGAGGTTCAGCTTCTGGGCCGAACCGCGGATCGTGGTGCCGACCGCGAGCGCTTCCTTCTCGCCGACGCGGCGGGGGGCTTTCTGCTTGCTCATCAGCGCTTACCCTTCTTGTCGGCGGCATGGCCGGGGAAGTTGCGCGTGGGCGCGAACTCGCCGAGCTTGTGGCCAACCATGTCCTCGTTGACCGAGACGGGAATGAACTTCTGGCCATTGTAGACGCTGAACGTCAGGCCGACGAACTGCGGCAGGATCGTCGAACGCCGCGACCAGGTCTTGATCGGGCCGGCGCGCGTGCCCTGCTCCTGCGCGGCTTCCGCCTTCTTCAGCAGGTGCAGGTCGACAAAGGGGCCTTTCCAGACGGAACGTGCCATGGGGCCTTACCTCTTCTTCTTCGCGTGGCGCGAACGGATAATCATCTTGTCCGTCTGCTTGTTGTTGCGGGTGCGGGCGCCCTTGGTGGGCTTGCCCCACGGCGTGACCGGATGGCGGCCGCCCGAAGTGCGGCCTTCACCACCGCCGTGCGGGTGATCGACCGGGTTCTTGGCGACACCGCGCGTCAGCGGACGGCGGCCTTGCCAGCGGGTGCGCCCGGCCTTGCCGAAGTTCTGGTTCTGGTTGTCGGGGTTCGACACCGCGCCCACCGTGCCCATGCAATCGCCGCGCAGGTAACGCTGCTCGCCCGAGTTGAGGCGGACGATGACCATGCCCCGGTCGCGGCCGACGAGCTGCACATAGGTGCCCGCGGAACGGGCGATCTGCCCGCCCTTGCCCGGCTTCATCTCCACGTTGTGGATGATCGTGCCGACCGGCATCTGCGACAGCAGCATGGCGTTGCCCGGCTTCACGTCGGTCTTTTCGCCGGCGATCACGGTATCGCCCACCGCCAGGCGCTGCGGCGCCAGGATATAGGCCAGTTCGCCGTCCTCATACTTGATGAGCGCGATGAAGGCCGTGCGGTTGGGGTCGTATTCCAGGCGCTCCACCGTCGCGGGCACGTCCCACTTGCGGCGCTTGAAATCGATGTAGCGATACTTCTGCTTGTGACCGCCCGCGATGCCGCGCGACGTCACGTGGCCCTTGTTGTTGCGGCCGCCGGTCTTGCGCTTGCCTTCGGTCAGCGCCTTGACGGGCTTGCCCTTCCACAGCGCCGATTTGTCGACGAGGATCAGGCCGCGCCGGGCGGGGCTGGTCGGGTTGTAGTTCTTCAGTGCCATGGTTTAGCCCCGCGCGCCTTCGGTGACGTCGATCGACTGGCCGGGGGCCAGCGTGACGACAGCCTTTTTCACGTCCTGGCGGCGATAGGGCTTGCCCTTCCACCGCTTGGTCTTGCCCTTCTGGGTGAGCGTGTTCACGCCCTTGACCTTCACGCCGAACAGAGCCTCGACCGCCGCCTTGATCTCCGGCTTGGTCGCGCTGTCGGCAACCTTGAAGACCACGGCGTTGTTCTCGCTCAGCAGCGTCGACTTCTCGGTGATGTGCGGCGCGACGATCACGTCGTAGTGACGGATGTCCACCGCTTCCTTCGCCTTAGCCATTGAAACGCGCCTCCAGTTTCTCGACCGCGGCGCGCGTCAGCACCAGCGTATCATGCTTGAGAATGTCGTAGACATTGGCGCCGATGGCGGGAAGCACGTTGACACCGGCGATATTGCCGGCGGCGCGCGCGAAACCTTCGTTCACGGCCTCGCCGTCGATCACCAGCACCTTGCGGCCCCAGTTGGCCTTGGCGAGTTGACCCGCAAGCGTTTTCGTCTTGCCGTCGGTATCCAGCGCATCGACGACGATCAGGCCGTTCTTCGCCTTGGCCGAAAGCGCCATGCGCAGGCCGAGCGAACGGACCTTCTTGTTCAACGAGACGTCGAATTCACGCCGACGCGGACCCATGGCCTTGCCGCCGCCGATGAAGACGGGCGCCTTGCGATCGCCGTGACGGGCCGTGCCGCCACCCTTCTGGCGACCGAACTTCTTGCCGGTGCGGGCCACGTCCGAACGCTCGCGCGCCGCGCGGGCGATGCCGCGGCGGTTCTCGAGCTGCCAGGTGACGACCCGGTGCAGGATATCGGCACGCGGCTCCAGACCGAACACGTCGTCCGACAGTTCGATATCGCCCTTCCCGGCGGAACCGTCGAGGTTGGAAAGCTTCACTTTCATGGCTTAGCCCTCCCCATTCGTGTTAATGGTGCCTTCGGTGACTTCCGGCGTCTCGACCACCTCTGCGGGAGTCGTTTCGTTGCTGCCGATATCGTTAGCCACGACCTGCTTCAGACCGGCGGGATAAGGCGCTTCGGCGTGACGCGACACCTTGACCGCGTCGGAAACCGTAAGCCAGGCGTTCTTCGCGCCCGGCACCGAGCCTTTTACGAAGATCAGGCCGCGCTCGTCATCGACGCGCACGACTTCGAGGTTCTGCTGCGTGCGCTGGCGGTCGCCCATATGACCGGCCATCTTCTTGTTCTTGAAGACGCGGCCCGGATCCTGGCGCTGGCCGGTCGAGCCGTGGGCACGGTGCGAGATGGAAACACCGTGGCTGGCGCGCATACCACCGAAGCCCCAGCGCTTCATGGCGCCGGCGAAGCCCTTGCCCTGCGTGTGACCGGCGACGTCGACATACTGGCCCGGCACGAAATGCGAGGCGGCGATCGACTGCCCGACTTCGAGAACGGCGTCGTCGGCGACGCGGAACTCGGCGACCTGGGCCTTCAGCGGCACTTCCGCCTTGGCGAAGTGCTCACGCTGCGGCTTGGCGACATTCTTCTGCTTGGCGGAACCCGCGCCCAACTGCACCGCGACATAACCGTCGCGTTCAGCGGTGCGAACAGAAACCACCTGGCAATCCTCCAGCGACAGGACAGTGACCGGCACGTGCCGCCCGTCCTCCTGGAACAGGCGAGTCATTCCGACCTTCCTGGCGATCACGCCGGTGCGCATGATCAAGTCTCCTACAGAGGCCTGCGGGGACCATCCCGCGCAGGCGTGCTCAGCCCTGATGCGATGCGTGCCCCCGTCCGGGCTGAACGCCTCCCCGAAAGGAAGCAAGACGGAGGACGCGGCCCGGAGCGGCAAGCGCCCCGGCGGTATCCAAAATCCGCGGCGAACCCTGGTTCGCCACCGGCCTCTCGGCCGAAAGCCCGACTCGTGCGAGTCAGGCTGAAGCGGCCATCAGGCCAGCTTGATCTCGACGTTCACGCCGGCGGCCAGATCGAGCTTCATCAGCGCGTCGACCGTCGTGGCGTTGGGCTGCACGATATCGAGCAACCGCTTGTAAGTGCGAACCTCGAACTGCTCACGCGACTTCTTGTCGATGTGCGGCCCGCGGTTGACGCAGAACTTCTCGATCTTCGTCGGCAGAGGAATGGGGCCTCGAATCAGCGCGCCCGTGCGACGGGCGGTGTCCGCGATCTCCCCGGTCGCCTGATCCAGCACGCGGTGATCGAATGCCTTGAGGCGAATACGGATATTCTGAGCTTCCATGTCCTGCAACCGATGAGAAAGAGCAAAAACAAAACCAGCCGCCCCGCCCTCTCGCCGCTATGGGAAAAAGCGGGCCGACTGTCCAAAACCGGCCGCCGGAGAGAACGAATCTCTCCGGCGGAGCGCGGCCTATATTACTTGGAGATCGAGCTGACAACCCCCGAACCGACGGTGCGGCCACCTTCGCGGATAGCGAAGCGCAGACCCGGATCCATCGCGATCGGAGCGATCAGCTTCACGCCGATCGTCACGTTGTCGCCCGGCATGACCATCTCGGTGCCTTCCGGCAGGATCACTTCGCCCGTCACGTCGGTCGTGCGGAAGTAGAACTGCGGACGGTAGTTGGCGAAGAACGGCGTGTGACGGCCGCCTTCGTCCTTCGAGAGGACATAGACCTCGGCGCTGAACTCGGTGTGCGGCGTGACCGAACCGGGCTTGCACAGCACCTGGCCACGCTCGACGTCCTCACGCGCCACGCCACGGATCAGCGCGCCGACGTTGTCGCCCGCCTCACCCTGGTCGAGCAGCTTGCGGAACATTTCCACACCGGTGACGACGGTCTTGCGGGTATCCTTGAGACCGACGATCTCGACTTCCTCGCCCACCTTGATGATGCCGGTTTCGATACGGCCAGTCACCACGGTGCCGCGGCCGGAGATGGAGAACACGTCTTCCACCGGCATCAGGAACGGCTTGTCGGTCGGACGCGGCGGCTGCGGGATGTATTCGTCCACGGCCTTCATCAGCTCAAGAATGGAATTCTTGCCGATTTCATCGTCGCGGCCTTCCAGGGCGGCGAGAGCCGAACCCTTGATGATCGGAATATCGTCACCGGGGAAATCATACGAAGACAGCAGCTCGCGGACTTCCAGTTCGACGAGTTCCAGGATTTCCGGATCATCGACCTGATCGACCTTGTTCATGTAGACGACCAGGGCAGGCACGCCGACCTGACGGGCGAGCAGGATGTGCTCGCGGGTCTGCGGCATCGGGCCGTCGGCGGAGTTCACCACGAGGATGGCGCCGTCCATCTGCGCGGCGCCCGTGATCATGTTCTTCACGTAGTCGGCGTGGCCGGGGCAATCGACGTGCGCATAGTGGCGGCCGTCCGTCTCGTATTCGACGTGCGACGTCGAGATCGTGATGCCGCGCTCGCGTTCTTCCGGCGCCTTGTCGATGTTGGCGTAATCGGTGAACTCGGCGCCGCCGACTTCCGCCAGCACCTTGGTGATGGCAGCCGTCAGCGTGGTCTTGCCGTGGTCAACGTGACCGATGGTGCCGATGTTGCAGTGCGGCTTGTTCCGCTCAAACTTAGCCTTCGCCATTGTCTCAAACCTTCTTTTCGCTTGAATGAATCCGCGGGGTTTGGACGGCGCCCGCTGAATCAGGCGCCGCCCCTAGTATTATCTTGCCGCTTAGGCAAGCTTCTCCTTGACCTCGGCCGCGACGTTCGCCGGAACTTCGTCGTAGTGCGAGAACTGCATGGTGTACTGCGCGCGTCCCTGCGTGAACGAACGAAGCTGGTTCACATAGCCGAACATGTTGGCCAGCGGCACCATCGCCTCGACGACCTGGGCGTTGCCGCGGCTGTCCGTGCCCTGGATCTGTCCCCGGCGGGAATTGAGATCGCCGATCACGTCGCCAAGGTATTCGTCCGGCGTCACCACTTCCACTTTCATGACCGGCTCGAGCAGCTTGATGCCGGACTTCTGGGCCGCTTCGCGCATCGCGCCCCGGCCCGCGATCTCGAACGCCAGCGCAGACGAGTCGACGTCGTGATAGGCGCCGTCCGTCAGGTAGATGTCGAAATCGATGATCGGGAAGCCGACGAGGCTGCCGGTCTCGGCCGTCTCACGCATGCCCTTTTCCACGGACGGGATATATTCGCGCGGAATGTTGCCGCCCTTGATCTCGTCATGGAAATTGATGCCCTGCCCGCGCTCGCCGGGAACGAGGCGCACCTTGACGCGACCGAACTGGCCGGAGCCGCCCGACTGCTTCTTGTGCGTGTAGTCAAGCTCGACTTCCTTGGCCAGCGACTCGCGATAGGCCACCTGCGGCGCGCCGACGTTTGCCTCCACCTTGAATTCGCGGCGCATGCGGTCGACGAGGATGTCGAGGTGCAGTTCGCCCATACCCTTGATGATCGTCTGGCCCGATTCGTGATCGGTCGAGACGCGGAACGAAGGGTCTTCCGCCGAGAGACGATTGAGCGCGAGACCCATCTTCTCCTGGTCGGCCTTGGTCTTCGGCTCCACCGACAGCTCGATGACAGGTTCCGGGAACTCCATGCGTTCGAGGATGATCGGCGCCTTTTCCGCGCAGAGCGTATCGCCGGTCGTGGTTTCCTTGAGGCCCGCCAGCGCGACGATGTCGCCCGCATAGGCGGTATCGACGTCTTCGCGGTTGTTGGAGTGCATCAGCAGCATGCGGCCGACCTTCTCCTTCTTGTTCTTCACGGAATTCAGGTAGCTGCCCTTGCTGAGCGTGCCCGAATAGACGCGAAGGAAGGTAAGCGAGCCGACGAATGGATCGTTCATGATCTTGAACGCAAGGCCGGAGAACGGCGCCTCATCCGAAGTCGCGCGGGTATCCGGCTCCTCTGTGTCGGGGTTGATGCCCTGCACGTCGGGAATGTCGAGCGGCGAGGGCATGAAGTCCACGACCGCGTCGAGCAGCGCCTGCACGCCCTTGTTCTTGAACGAGGAACCGCACAGCACCGGCACGAACGCCTGCGCCAGGGTGCCCTTGCGAATCAGCGCCTTCAGCGTGGCGGCATCGGGGATGTTGCCTTCGAGATAGGCTTCCATCGCCTCGTCGTCCTGCTCCACGGCAAGCTCTATCAGCTTTTCGCGGTATTCGGCCGCCTTGTCCTGCATGTCTTCGGGAATATCGACATATTCGAACTCGGCGCCCAGGCTTTCGTCCTTCCAGACGATGCCGCGCTCGTTGATGAGGTCGACCAGGCCGATGAAGTCGCTTTCCGCGCCGATCGGCAGATAGATCACCGCCGGCTTCGCGCCGAGACGGTCGATGATCGTCTGCACGCAATAGTAGAAATTGGCGCCCGTGCGATCGAGCTTGTTGATATAGCACATGCGCGGCACGCCGTACTTGTCAGCCTGGCGCCACACGGTTTCCGACTGGGGCTCGACCCCGGCCACACCGTCGAACGCGGCGACCGCGCCGTCGAGCACGCGCAGCGAACGCTCCACCTCGATGGTGAAGTCCACGTGTCCGGGCGTATCGATGATGTTCAGCCGGTGATCGTTCCAGAAACACGTCGTCGCGGCGGACGTGATAGTGATGCCGCGTTCCTGCTCCTGCTCCATCCAGTCCATGGTCGCCGTCCCCTCATGGGTCTCGCCGATCTTGTAGGACTTGCCGGTGTAATAGAGGATACGCTCGGTCGTCGTGGTCTTGCCTGCGTCGATGTGCGCCATGATACCGAAATTGCGGTATTTCTCGAGCGGATGGCTGCGTGCCATGGGAGGTTCCTTACGGGTTGGTCTGGGGAGGGCCGGGCTTCTGGCCCCCGGCCCCGCCCATATGGGCGTGTGTATTGCGGTTTTAAGACCTTACCAGCGATAGTGGCTGAACGCCCGGTTGGCGTCGGCCATGCGGTGCGTATCCTCACGCTTCTTCACCGCGTTGCCGCGGTTGTTGGCGGCGTCCATCAGTTCAGCGGAAAGGCGCGCGGCCATTGTCGTTTCCGAACGGTTGCGCGCGGCCGAGATCAGCCAGCGAATGGCGAGGGCCTGGGCGCGCTCGGGCCGAACCTCGACGGGAACCTGATAGGTCGCGCCGCCGACGCGGCGGCTGCGCACCTCGATCTGCGGCTTCACGTTGTTGAGCGCATCGTGGAACAGGGCCACCGGATCGGACTTGGCGCGGGTTTCCATCGTTTCCAGCGCGCCATAGACAATGCTTTCGGCGACGGACTTCTTCCCGTCGAGCATCAGGTTGTTCATGAACTTGGACAGCACCTGATCGCCAAACTTGGGATCGGGCAGGATTTCCCGCTTTTCGGGGCGACGACGACGTGACATCGTTGAATTTCCTCATACTGGGCCGCATCACAGGCGCGGCCGCCAAAACCTTGGGTATTCGCGGAAAACGCGGAGCTTACTTGGGCCGCTTGGCGCCGTATTTGGAACGGCTCTGCTTGCGGTCCTTGACGCCCTGCGTATCGAGCACGCCGCGCAGGACGTGATAGCGCACACCCGGAAGGTCGCGCACACGGCCGCCGCGGATCAACACCACCGAGTGTTCCTGAAGGTTGTGGCCTTCGCCCGGAATATACGAAATGACTTCGCGGCTGTTGGTGAGGCGGATCTTGGCCACCTTGCGAAGCGCCGAGTTCGGCTTCTTCGGCGTGGTGGTGTAGACGCGCGTGCAGACGCCGCGCTTCTGCGGGTTCTGCTCCATCGCGGGAACCTTGCTCTTGGCCTTCTGCGGCACGCGACCCTTGCGGATCAGCTGGTTGATCGTGGGCATCTGTTCTTCTTCACCTTCGCATGGGGCGGCACGGAACCGCCCGGGAAATCCCGTTGACGAGCCGGTATTCCGAAAAATCGGCGAAGGGAGGAAGGATCGCGGCATTCTCGCGAAACGGCCATCAACCGCGCCTCATGGTCCCGCCGGACGGGATCGCGCGTCACACCGCTCACGAGCCGAATCGCTCCACCCGGACGCATCCGGATTACTTTGCCCGGCGACGCCTCTGGAACAGGACTTCCTCTGCGGGGCCTGCTTCCAAAGTGAAAAGCCCTTGATGGAAAACGGATTTCCCAACCAAGGCTCATGCGCCAACCGGCAATGTTCAGCTCAACATCCCGCCAGCAAAGCCCTTCCAGGCCCTGACGGACTGGCGCGCCCCTATAGTGAAGTGCCGCCCGCGTCAAGGTTCCGATGCGGGGCACGCCTGCCCAAAAACGGCACTGCCGCGCTGCATATCCAAATAGCGCCGCGAACTCTTCCGGCATCGTATCCAGTCGTCATCGCGGTCTCAACCAATATATCCGGGATGACAGACAAACCCTTCATCGCAGTACACTTCTGTCCACAAGTGGGGAACCTTTCCCCTCTCCCGCCCGTTTGTTTCGCAAGACCACACGGATAACCCGAGCGGAGATTGCCATGGTGGAGGGAAACGGTCTGCTGGCCGCTTTGCGGCCACAGGAACTGGCCCTGTTGGCGCCGCATCTCTCGGCGATTGATTTCGACAAGGAAAGCATCCTGTTCGATGCAGGAGAGATTGTCCGTTTCGCCTATTTCCCCCGATGGAGCGCGATCGCGGGCTTCACTGTCGTGGTGGAGGACGGACAGGCCGTGGAAACCCTGATGGTCGGCATGGAAGGCGCGATCGGCGGCATGGTCAGTCAGGGATATCTGCCTGCCTATGCGCGGTGCAGCGTGCTTCATCCGGGCAGCTTCTACCGCATATCGCTTGCCGAGCTCGACAGGCTCAAAGGCCAGGCGATCCAGCTTGGCCACCTGTTCAACCGCTATGCCGATTGCGTGATGGCGCAAGTGTTCCAGTCCGTCGCCTGCAACGCCACGCACACTATCGAGGAACGCGCGGCCAAATGGCTTTGCGCGACTGTCGAACGGACCGGCATGAACTATGTGGACATGACGCAGGAACAGATCGCCTCGATGATGGGCATCGGCCGCAGCTATGCGAGCCGGGTGCTCCAGCGCCTGAAAGCCGACAGCCTCATCAAGACGCGCCGGGGCGGCATCGAAATCCTGGCCCCCGACCGGTTGCGCGCGCATGCCTGCTCGTGCAACGCCATGGTCAGCCGCCATTTCGAAACGGTTCTGGGCGGGGTCTATCCGGACCCTTCCTGATACCAGCCGCGGCCGATTTGAAGGTGCTGGCGTCGATCTCCGCGCGCGCGGCAAACCTCATCCTACGCATTGAAGATACCGGAAAAATAATTTTCTCCCAGTTACTTATGAGACCACCGGACAAACCTGGAGAATTCCAACGGAGCGACTTCTCCAGATCCGCGACCGCCTCGGCCCGGCGCTGGTTTCATGTCGTAACAGTTGCGAAATTTCTGGGCCATTTTCGGACTGACTGCTTCTGAGAGTCGATGGGAGAAATCCCATCGTTCCAGAAGCCTCAGCACTTACCACAACGAATCTCGCGCAAAGGCCGAGGAACGGCGACGTGCGGTCGCCGCCGATAGTCGGAGGGCATTTGGACTCCTGAAAATCCCGTCCGGCATTGCACGACATGAAGCGACTTCGGAAAGGGTCTTGCACTTGCCGCGCTGACGGCGCAATGGTCGCCAACTTGCAATTTTCCGATATCGCGCTATATGGAAATTGCCTAACGTCGTTTGCGACGGAATTTGACTGCCGCTTTGTCGGCCCCTCTTTCCTTTTCATGCTGCATGGCAAGTAAAATGCGCCGTTACCGGATACGCTCGGTCGTTGGAGACCACGTACACGTGGAAATGACGTCTTACGATCTGACCAAGGGCCGGATCGTCTATCGCGAACGGACACCCGGCCAGAGGCCAGGCGGCGTGTGACAAAGCGCTAACCCCATTTCACAAGACGGCAGCAACGGGCTGCCCGCAAGGAAAAGATGAATTCTATCAATACCGGCGCAGTCAAGCGCCACACGCTCTCCCCATGCAAAAGTCCGGCGGGCACCGAATCCATGACGCGGCACACGACTTTCTCCGCCATGCTCTCGACCATCGAACTGCGACGGCTCGTCGCCGCGATGGTCGATTGACGGGGAAAACGTCCGCGGCCTGCGCATGGAGCAGGATTCGCGCTTCGGCATCTTGGGGCGCTTGACATCACTCGCCAGAAAATGCTGGTATTAGCAGCTTGCTCTCGTTGAAGTTCGACGGGTATCGACGATTTGATTGCAGGTTCGGGAACGTCGTTTCCATCCCTGCAAGAACGACGACCTCCTTTCAATTAACGACTTGACGCACGACACCGTCAGCAATCGCGCTGACGGCCACCACCGTTTCTTGAAAGGAAACGACAATGACTATCGGAACCGTAAAATTCTTCAACGAAGACAAGGGCTATGGCTTCATTCAGCCTGATGATGGCGGCAAGGACAGCTTCGTGCATATCTCCGCCGTGCAGGCCGCCGGGCTCGGCACCCTGACCAAGGACCAGCGCGTGTCCTATGACGTCGAGACCGGCCGCAACGGCAAGGAATCGGCGATCAACCTCGCCAGCGCCAACTGATCGGCAGAGTGTCCCCGGCAGTCTCCTGGCAGACTGTTGGGGACATCCGGTTTCCCCGACCACGCATCAGGGGTGGGTCCTTACGCGTTGCGCGCCGCGTCGATCAGCATCGCGACATCGTCCTGAACCAATATCACCCGCGTATCATCAAGGCAGCCGGCAGTCACTGACTGCATCGGCCCGCGAGCCCACTCGATGATTTCGGGAACAATCTCGGCAACGGCGACGCTGGCATCCATGTCCAGCACCGCCAGCGCCGCCCGCAGAGTAAAGCCCATTCCATAGCCGCCGATCAGCCATTGCTGTGCGGGCCGACGGCCAAGACGGGCATGGGTCATGGTCGCGAGAGCCTCTTCCGAGGCGCTGACCCGCGTGCTCATCAGCTCGTTGCGTTCCAGAAGGATGGTGAACTCGTCACCACGCTGCATCAGGCGCATCTCCACGCCATCAGGCACATGCGCGGTGCCGATCCAGTCGTGCCCGAACATCGGGTCGGCGGCGCCGATTTTCAGGACTACTTCTTCCTGGCTTTGCGTGCGGCATAGCGCGCATCGCGCGCAGCCTTGCGCTCTTCTTCGGTCAGTTCTGGCTTCGCCTCCGCCGGCCGACTGGCCGCCGCATGCTCCTGCTTCTTCGCAAGCCGTGCGGCGCGCTCCGCCTCGCGCCTGGCGAGAGCACCCTGGCGCTTTTCCGCCAATGCGGCTTCGCGCTGTTCAGCCTTTGCCACTCGTTCGGCCTGCTTCGCCGGATCGAGCACGGGCTTTGCCTGCAGACGGGCAAGCGCCCTGGCGCGGGCCGAATTGGCCGCGGCTACCCTGTCAGCGAACCCTGGTTCCTTGTATCCTGCCATAAAATCGTTCTCGAAGACCTCGGATCAGAAAAGAGACTACCATGCGAGCAGATCCGCTCGTTCCGATTTCACAATAGCCTGGAAGGGAAGTGGCGAGCCATCGCTTCAACCTGCATTGATGGCGATTTCGTCCGGCCCTATAGCACTGGATCGGCTTTGTCGTGGCATTTAAATTATCATCGTGCCTGCGCTTTACTTTTCAAAAGGGATTTGACGCGGCATTCGAGATTTGCATCGAAATATCGGAAAATCGATGTTCTCTGGGTCGCTTCTTGTCGCGATGTGCTGCCGGGCATGAATCGCGCTTGCCTGTTGTGGGCCAGCGGCGCATTGCTCCGCAATGACAGATATTCCCAACTTCGCGGAAAAGGATCTGATTGAAGCTCCGCGATCAACGGGATTGTCAGCCTTGCCAACATCCTGCGGAAGCGGGGCCTGCTGACCGACGCCGAGGCTTCAGCCATGTACGAGAGCATGAGCCTGCCGCTCGGGCGACCGGAATATGCTGAAAACCGGGCTGTTCAGAACATTCAGCTGAACCTCGATCGGTTGTTTGCGGTGGTCATGGCGCCGAAGTAGCCGGATCGGCGAACAACGCGCCTGCCGAAAATCTTGCCGCTCCACACTGAGTGTCCGGTAGCATGCCGTTCCGCGGCGGAAGCACCGTCCGCGATCGCATTGGTATTGCGGACCATCCCGGCTATAGGGCTGGCCGCGCAAATTGTGACAATTCAGGCAGACACATGGCCCGCAAGCATCCAAGACATGACCCCTATGACGACTTGCACCAGGAGGAGCAGGCAGCGCCGCCGGTGCCCTGCTGGCTCTGTGGGCGGCCCACCGGCACGACGATCGTTTGGCACCATCCCGTGCCAAAGAGCCGGGGTGGACGCGATGTTGTACCCATGCATCCGATCTGCCAGCAGACGCTGATCGCCAATTTCACCAATTCCGAACTCCAGCGCCACGGGATGGATGTAGAGGGCCTGCTGGCCAACCTGGCCGTGCGCAAATTTGTCGATTGGGTAGCGAACAAGGCGCCTGACTTCACCGCAACGACAGCTAAGAAGGCGCGCTGATCAGACTGCGCTTTCGCCGGCATAAAACCGTCGTTCACGGCGCTCGGCTCGCTCCTCAGCACCTGCCGCGTGTTCATCTCGCAGCCGTGTTCTGTCAACGACTAGCTTTGGGGACAAGTCTGGCGCTCTAGGTGTTTGGCTGGCGAATCCGACATCTGGGACGGCGACGAGTGGGAAGGCCATGTCCTTCACCTACTCCAGGCGGAACACGGCGCGCACAACGTTCAGAAGGTCGTGCCCGCGCCACCATCGGACGATGGCGGTTGAGCGGCCAGCGACGATAGGCCGACGGACCGATGCGCCGGCCGATCATATATGAAACCCAATCGCCCAGAATGGCGCCGATCATGGCGAATGCCAGAACCGGCCATGGGGTTGAGCACAACGGTCCCCAGCAAGCCGCCAACGGCGATCATCAGGGCCGTAGCTGGAATGAACAGCCCGACCCAGCGCCAGGGATTCACCAAAAGCAAGCAGGCCGATGATCGGCCCGGCCCATGCGCCATTGCCCGGCATCACGCCACCGGCGACGCCGACCGCCGTTTGCACAGCGCCGGACGCCACGAGTTCGGACAGGCCGCTCTCAAGGAAGCGATAGCGCCTCGCGCACCGCGCGCCAGTCAACGATCTTGTAGTTCTGCTGGCCGTTGCCGTCGTCATCGTCGTGAACGGCGATCGCACCTTCCGGGAACGGCCCGATGGGACCGCTCCATGCATCGAGGCCATCGGTGCCGGTAACGGCGTCTATATCGCCGCCTTCGATCGCAAACCGGCCGGCGTAATGATAGGCATCGCCGTCGATCCGCCAGACGGGGTATGTCGCATCCCCCTGGCTTGACGCGATCAGATAGTCGGTCCCGCGGTCGCGCAGGATCGACAATCCCTCGACGTCGGCGGTGAGGCGCTCGCCGTCGACATCGGCCACCTTGACCGGATCGGGGTTCGCGCCGGCCGCGAGATCGAAACGCCAGATCGCCACATCCTCTTCACTGACATAGAGCCTGGCCGCCTTGTCATCGACGACGCAGCCTTCGGGCTGGCTGCCGACCTTCAGGCTGCGTTCCAGTGTCGCGGTTTCGACCGGCGCGCCGGCGTCAAGGCGATAGACGCGGATATCGCCGTTCTTGTTGTTGGGGATCAGGTAGAAGCCGCTGCCGATCCTGCCCGTGCAGAAGCCGTAAGGCTCTCCGAACGCGGCCCCGGTCGGGATGAAGCCATAGCGCCGGGTTTCGAAAGTATCGGGGTCGAACAGATACGCGGCGATCCCGAATGTCTTGCGCTCGGTGGCCGCGACGAGGACATAATCCTTGCCATCGACCACGAAGCCCGTTCGCACATCGACGTTGTTGAGCGGGCCATCCGGCAGGAACTGGCGGACCTTGCCGTCCATGTCGTGAACATAGAGACCCTCGGTTTTGTCCGTGCCGAACAGCACGGCGCGCGAGGGGTCGCGCGGATCGGCCCAGAGCGCCGGATCGTCGGCATTGACCCGGGGGTTGGTGGTGACCAGAGTTTCGATGGCGGCGGGTACGGTCTTTGCCGGATCGCCCCGCGCGGCGTAGCCTTGCGGCAGTTCGGTCCCGGCTGTCGCACAGCCGGCGAGCAGGATGATCGGAAGCGCGCAAAACAGGTGTTTCATCGGTCAGTCCTTGGTTCGTGCGGTGCAGGCTATGGCGTCCGGACCGGTCGCGCCGTCGCAGCGGCGCACATCGATCAGCCCGCCCGTTTCCACCAGCCGGTTGCCGCCGCCTGCCTGACGGATCAGGTCGAAGCCGTCATAAAGGCGGCCGGTCGCGGTGCGGGTGCGCAGCAGCAGCCGGTCCGCCTGGACATCGATCACCTGGTAAAGCTGGGTATCCTCGGCGACGCGGTCGGGCTGGGTGCCGGCGCGATCGTTAAGGCCATACATCTTCGATCCGGTCACGGAGACGAGATAGACCGGACCTTGAATCCCGCCATCGGCGCGCGCCCTAGCGGAAGCGGTTTTCCCCGCCTCGGACGTCAGGCGGCTGTAGCAATGATCGTGGCCCTGAAGGACGAGGTCGACCTTGCGCGCCTCGAACACAGGTTTCCACGCGGCCTTCAGCGCTTCAGTGTCCTGTGGCCGGGCGCAAGTGAAGATCGGCTGGTGGAAGGTGACGATATCCGAGAACGGCTTCGCAGAGATGCGCTTTTGTCGGACCCAATCCGGCGGGTCGGTTGAAGTAGAAATGAAATCCTCCGTTTGGCGTGGCGACCGTCGGCACATCACGCCAGTCAAACTCGTGCTGGGCGAACAATGCGAGGAGGTTTGCAACGCCATCACCATTGCCATGCCGGTCGGCGTCAAGCACCAGAACATTATTCAGTGCGCAAGGAAGTCCCCAAACCGCATGAGGAAACTTCCACCCCCAGACTTCTCCAATGAGAATGTCGGTCGTTGCCTGCTTGAAGCCACCATTGATGTAGGGCGCCTTGACGGATGCGCCCAATTCCCGACAGGGAAATACCGCAACCCCGGCCTGCATGAGGGCGCTTCCCGTGATGAAGTTGCGCCCAGTCATTTCCTGCCTCCCATCGCAGGGAGGGAACCGGCCCATGACTCGGCTTCATCGAGCGCAATACGGCTAGACCTACCAAACTTGACGATGGTGAAAGCCCCGGCGTGGGCAAGTCGATAGACCGTGGAACGACTACATTGGTATCGTTCACAAAATTGGCTGAGAGTGATGAACTTCACGTTTTACCTCCACACGTCGAGTCGCGTATGGGGCAATCAGTTATGGCGCATTTTTAACGTGGTCACGGGGGCAACACGTCGGGCCTATTTTGCCCCCGTCGTTGACACCGCCTTTAACGCTCGCTTCAAAGCATCGGCCAATGCCTGATCGGAGACGAAACCCATCCCGCCCTCGCTGCAAATTTCTCCGAAGACCTTTTGAGCATCAGACAGCCGATGGTTGGGAATACCTTTGCCGAGCGTTAGCTTAACCCCGGCCTTTCCGATACAATTCCAAATTCTGGAATAGAGAAAATACTTTGCATTGACCTCTCGCTCTGATGGCAATTGAGACATGACTTCCAAGAACCAAAGGACAGTTGTTATCTCATTTTCAATCGGTTCAATTTGAAAACGAGAGAATTTCGTCCTGGATAGTGCGCCTAATGCATTTCTGGCATTCGCAAATTCATCGGATGATACGCCATCTGCATAATCTTCGCTTCGCAGTTTGAACCACGAAAAGTTATTTTCTATTTCATTTCTAATATCGTTGTCGAATGGAAGTTCCGATATTCTCTCTATTCTCTTCCAATCGAATTTAACGCGGCGATCCGTCATTATTGAACTTCCGCACGAAAAGGAACGATCTCACCTCCTTCACGAAGTCGATCAAGATAACCGCTCCACCATGTCATCATCTTGACTCGATCATCCCAATAATGCCCACGGTTATAGATGCCTCTCACGGCATCACTGTCTCCATGCGCCAACGCGCGCTCGATCGCATCAGGATGCCACTTCCCGCTTTCATTGAGAAGGGTCGAGGCGGTCGTGCGCAGGCCGTGCGCCGTTACTTCATCACTGGTGTAGCCCATTCGGCGGAACGCTTGGTTCATAGTGTTTTCGCTCATTGGGCGACGGGTCGTGTGGAATGCTGGAAATACGTAGCCTTCCGGCCCACTGAACTGCTTCAACTCACGCAGATAGCCGAGAACCTGCTCGGACAGCGGAATAGCATGAGGGCGACGCATCTTCATGCGCTCAGGCTTGATGCGCCAAATCTTGGCGTCGAGATCGAACTCGTCCCATGTCGCCTGCCGCAGTTCGCCCGGCCTCGCCATGACGTGCGGCGCAATCTGCAAGGCCAGCCGGGTAATCGGGGCACCTTCGAAGGCATCAATGCTCCGCAACAGTTCCCCTAGCTTCCCGGGCTCAAGAATCGCGGCATGATGCTTCACCTTGGGGGCGATCAGCTGTCCACTGAGCATTGCGGCCGGGTCGCTTTCTGCTCGCCCGGTGGCCGCAGCATAGCGAAACACGCGGCTGGTGAATGATCGGCAGCGTTTGGCTGTTTCATGTTTGCGCTGCCCCTCCAAGCGACGAAGAACGCCAAAAACCTCGGCTGGCTTAATTTCGACGAGGGGCTGGTCCCATATCGGCTTCATCTGGAGGAGCAGCCATTTCGCCTTTTCGACGGTGACGGCGGCCCGGCCTTCTTTGACCAGCTTGTGCTCGATATATTCTTCTGCAACCGCGCCGAACGTATTGGCAGCGTTGAAGCGAGCCGTCAGCTTTGCATTTTTGCGCTCAACTCCGGGGTCTATTCCATCGCGCACCGCGCTTCGGGCTTCGTCTCGCAATCGGCGAGCGTCCTTAAGCGACACCTCGGGATAAGGCCCGAGAGCAAGCTTTCGCGGTTTACCTGCAAACCGATAGCGAAAGCGCCACAACTTCGATCCGCTCACAGCGACTTCGATGCAGAGCCCTTTCTCGTCAGCGACCATATAGCTTCGATTCTGGGGTTTCAGCGCGCGGATGGCGACATCGTTCAATGCCACGACCGCGCCCCCTCAGCAGATGCGCGTGTCCATAGCGATGGTCTCAGCCACGAATATGGACGCAGAAAGGTACACAGAATCGGTGAACTGCCCAGACACATCGAGACGCACTCCGCGACGAGATATGCTGAAAACTAGCAGTTTTCCGCCATTTTGGCGAGTTATTTAGCTACATCGGGAAATGAGTTGTTGGTGCCCAGAAGAGGACTCGAACCTCCACGCCCTTTCGAGCGCCGCCACCTGAAGACGGTGCGTCTACCAATTCCGCCATCTGGGCACGGTGGCAACGGAGCAAAAACGTTCCGTGCCGGGTAGGAACGCGCCGATAGCGGCCCTGCGCCGGGTTTGTCAACGCATGATCGTCGCGCCGTGCGGCTGGCTGAACTTTTCCGGTAAAATGCGATGCCAGGAACGGCAACGGCTGCCGCTATCCATCAGGCAGGAGTTGCGATCCGTGCCGGGCCAGTGCAAGGGCAGATGGCATACTCGCGCCGCTTCAGGCGCATTCCTGCAATTTGGGGCATGGACACTTCGATCATGGCACAGTCGGAAAAATCCCGTTCGCTTGAGGGCCGCATCGTGACCGTCCTTGGCGGCGGCGGCTTTCTGGGCCGTCATCTGGCACAGGAGTTGCTGGGCCGCGGCGCGCGGCTGCGTATCGCCAGCCGTAACCCGAAGCGTGCCTTTTTCCTGAAGCCGCTGGGCAATCTCGGGCAGGTCCAGTTCGTCGCCTGCGACGTCACGCAGCCGGAAACGCTGGCGCGGGCGCTTGCGGGATCGGACGCGGTGGTCAATCTCGTCGGTGCCTTCACCGGCGATCTCGACGCGATCCAGGGCCAGGGCGCGGGCCGCATCGCCGAAGCCGCACGGGTGGCAGGCGCACGCGCGATGGTTCATGTTTCCGCGCTGGGCGCTGATGCCGGGTCCGACGTCGCCTACGCGCGCACCAAGGCGGAAGGCGAACAGGCCGTGCTGGCGGCTTTTCCCGCCGCCACGATCCTGCGCCCGTCGATCCTGTTCGGCCCGGACGACAATTTCATCAACATGCTCGCCAGAGCCATCGCCACATTCCCGATCCTTCCGGTGTTCGGCCCGGAGGCGAAACTGCAACCGGTGTTCGTGGACGATGTGGCCGAAGCCATAGCCAATGCCCTCTCCACCCCCGCCGCCCACGGCGGCGGGATTTACGCGGTCGCCGGACCGGACGTGATGACCATGCTGGACCTCAATGAGCGGATCGCCGCAGCGCAGGATCGCAAGCGGCTGTTCGCGCCTCTGCCCGACGGCGTTGCAGGCGCCATCGCCACGCTGACGGGTTGGGCGCCCGGCGCGCCGATCACGCGCGACCAGTGGAAGCTGCTGCGGGCGGGAAGCGTTGCGGAATCCGGCACCGACGGGCTGAAAGCGCTGGGCGTCTCCCCTCGCCCGCTGAGCCTGTTCCTCGATCGCTGGATGGTGACTTACCGCAAGCACGGCCGCTTTCACGTCGCGGCCGCCTGACGACGCGACTCAGCCGTCGACGTCGGCGTAGTGGCTGGGCGGCTGGATCACTTCCATCCGTTCCGACAGCAGTGGACGGAAGCTGGGCCGCGACTTCATCGCATGATACCAGCCCTGCGCCTGTTCGTGGCTCGACCAGTCGATGCCGCCGAGATAATCCGCGACCGATATCTGCGCGGCGGCGGCAAGATCGGCCAGGCTCATCGTCGCGCCGGCCAGCCATGGCCGATGATCCACCAGATAGTCGATATAATAGAGATGCTCGTGCGCCAGCTTCATCGCTTCGCGCAGCATCCGCGAATCGGGAGACTGACGCAGGATCAGGCGCTTCTTCATGCGTTCGTGGAGCAGGGGCGAGGTGATGTCGCCAAAGAAGTTTTCATCGAACAGCGCGACGAGGCGGCGGATTTCCGCGCGGTTGGCCGCCGTGCCGTTTATCATCGGCGCGCGGTCCACCGTTTCCTCGAAATATTCGCAGATGGCCCGGCTGTCGCACAGAGTCAGCTCTTTTTCCGCATCGTGCACCACCGGCGTGCGGGCCGCCGGGTTCATCAGCAGGAATTCCTCCCGGCCTTCCCACGGATTTTCACGCCACAATTCATAGGCGATGCCCTTTTCGCTCATCAGCAGGCGAAGCTTGCGGCTGAATGGGCAGAGCGGGAATTGATAGAGTTGCCACATGGCCCTACCCTATGGAACAGCCGCGCGCGGCGCGTCCACCCGCGAGCACGACGGGACGAAGCGAAACACGGTGGATAACTGCCCGTCCGCCTCTTGCACCCGCGCGTCAGACACCGGGAATCTGAACAGGCTATTGCGGCGGTATCGCATCCCGCATGCGCCGGGCCATGGCCCGCAACTGGGGCATCATCTCATCGAGCGCACCCGCCATTCCGGCCATGCTCGCCATCATACGCGGCGTTTCGCGCGCGATCTTTTGCTGAAGACGGTCTCCGCCCGGCCCGGCCACGTCGCGCAGGCTGGCGTCGGGCGGCATGTCGCGCAATTCCGGGTCGCCGCTGGCATTGCCCGCGGCGCGCGCCAGCGGCCCCACCTTGAGGTCCAGAACGGCCTCCATCAGCCCGGCCAGGGCCGCCGTCACCGCGATCTGCGCGCCGGGATCGGCCAGAGTCTTGCCGATCTCGGCGGCCCGGCTTTGGGAACGGCCGCCGTCCTGCGCGGCGGCGGGCGCGACCAATCCCATCGCGCAAAGCGCCGCGAGGGCAAAGCGTGGGGTCATGGCTGTCTCCGCGATCGTCGCAAGCGAATCGAAATACGCGAAAGACGGTAATGTCTCGCGCCTTGCCCTCGGCTGAACACCTCGCCGTTTGACCTGCGCTCCCGCCGGAGTAAGAACGCTCACCCACTGCCATTCAGGGAGAGCCAAAAGTGTACAGTCACATCGTCGTAGGCAGCAACGACATCGAAAAATCGCGCAAGTTCTATGACGCGGCGTTCGGGGCCATGGGCGCCGGTCCGGCACCCGCCGGAGACCGCCTGATCTACAGCGTCAACGGCGGCATGTTCATGGTGACCAGGCCGATCAACGGAGAGGCTGCCTGCTTCGCCAACGGCGGCACGATCGGCTTCGCGATGAAAGACGCGGACCAGTGCAAGGCGTGGCACGACGCAGGCGCGGCAAACGGCGGCACAACATGCGAGGATCCGCCGGGCGAGCGCGACTTCGGCGGCAGGAAGCTCTATCTCGCCTATATGCGCGATCCCGACGGCAACAAGCTGTGCGGCATGGTGCCCCTCGCCTGATCCGGCGATGAAAGGCGCGGTTTCTGTCTCGCCGGACGGGCGCCGCGCCGCCGTTTCGCGCGAATGGGTGCCGGAAGCGCCCATCGCGCTGGAATTCAACGGGCTGGCTTATGCCGTGATGATGGCCACGCCCGGCGATCTGGCCGATTTCGCGACCGGCTTCGCACTGACGGAAGGACTGGCGGCGTCGGCGGAGGAAGTGGCCGACCTCTCCATCGCCGAAGTCGAGTTGGGCTGGATCGTGCGCGCGCGGCTTTCGGGCCTCGGCGCGGAACAGATGGCGGAGCGGGTCCGCGCCCGTGTTTCGGAATCGAGCTGCGGGCTGTGCGGGCTGGAAAACCTCGAAGCCGTCGCACGGCCTCTGCCCCCCGTCGCGCCGCATGCTCCGATCAGCGAAAGCGCTATTTTCGCGGCGCTTGCCGCCCTGCGCGATTTCCAGCCGCTCAAGGCCCGGACCGGCGCGGCACACGCGGCCTGCTGGGCAAATCAACGGGGCGAGATCGGCTGCGCGCGCGAAGACGTGGGGCGGCACAATGCGCTCGACAAGCTGATCGGCGCGATGGCGCGCGATGGCCGCGCGCTTTCTCCCGGCTTCGTGCTGTCCAGCGCGCGATGCAGCTATGAAATCGTGGAAAAGACCGTGCGCGCGGGCGCGACTGCTCTGGTGACGATCTCACTGCCGACGAGCATGGCCGTGGAACGGGCACAGGCCGCCGGGCTCAGCCTGTGGTCGCTGGCCCGGCCGGACAGCGTGCTTCTGGTGAACGACGCTTCAGCGTGACAACAGGAAAACGGCGTGTTCGGCCCGCAGGTTCGCGCAGGCCGCGTTCGTCTGCCGGTCGCCGGACAGGAACCACGAACGCTCCACCCTGATCCCGCGTTTCGCGACCAGATCGTGAAAATCGGCGATGGTCAGGTGGTGGATATTGGGCGTTTCATGCCACTCCACCGGGATCAGCCGCGTGACCGGCATCCGTCCACGCCACAGGAGCGACAGGCGCACCCGCCAGTGCGCGAAGTTCGGAAAGCTGACGAACGCGCGCCCGCCGATGCGCAGCAGTTCCTCCAGCACGAGATCCGGCCGCTTGGTGGTTTGCAGCGTCTGGCTGAGGATGGCATAATCGAAGGACTGGTCGGGGTAGAATGCCAGATCCCGGTCCGCATCGCCCTGAATCACCGACAGCCCCCTGGCCACGCCGTTCGCCACGCTCTCCGCCGCGATTTCCATGCCATGCGGGTTGCAGCCGCGTTCGTCGCGCAGGACGGCAAGGAGTTCGCCATCGCCGCACCCGACATCGAGCACGCGCGAGCCCGGCACGACATGCCCGGCGATGATCGCCAGATCGGGGCGCAGCGCGCTCATTGCCCCCCTTCGTTCATTGGCCGAGAAATCCCGCCATGACGCGATCGAGCGCGGGCACATCCAGCAGGAAGCTGTCGTGTCCGAACGGCGCGGACAATTCCACGAAGCTGACGGCAGCGCCCGCCGCATTGAGGGCATGGACCAGCCGGTGCGAAAGCTCCGTCGGGTAAAGCCAGTCGCTGTCGAAGCTGACGACGCAGAACCGCGCGCGGCTCCGCCGGAAGGCTTCCGCCAGCTTGCCGCCGTGTTCTTCGCCCAGATCGAAATAGCTCATCGCGCGCGTGATGTAGAGATAGCTGTTGGCGTCGAACCGGCTGATGAACGAAAGCCCCTGATGGCGCAGATAGCTTTCCACCTGGAAATCTGCGTCGAAACCGAAGCTCTTGGTCTGCCGGTCCTGAAGGCGGCGGCCGAACTTCTCCGTCAGGCTCGCTTCGGACAGATAGGTGATGTGCGCGGCCATGCGCGCCACCGCCAGCCCCGCGTCGGGCGCCCGGCCGCTGCCGTAATAGTGGCCGCCCAGCCAGTCCGGGTCGGCCATGATCGCCTGCCGCCCCACTTCCTGAAAAGCGATGTTCTGCGCGGGCATGGCGCCTGTCGCCGCGACGATCATCGCACGATCCACCATGTCCGGCCATTCGCTGACAAGGCTCAATGCCTGCATCCCGCCCATGGAACCGCCGACGACACCGTGCAGCCGCTCTATCCCCAGTTCCTTCAGCAGCATGACTTGCGCGCGCACCATGTCGCGGATGGTGATGACGGGAAAGCGCATGCCGTAAGGCTTGCCGTCCGCAGCCGGCGTGCCGGGGCCGGTCGATCCCATGCAGCCTCCGATCACGTTGGCGCAGATCACATGGAAACGCTGCGTGTCGATGGGCTTGCCCGGCCCGACCATGCGAGTCCACCAGCCGGGCTTGCCGGTGACGGGATTGGCGCTGGCGACATACTGGTCTCCGGTCGTGGCATGGCAGACCAGCACGGCGTTGGACCTGTCGGCGGCAAGTTCGCCATAGGTTTCATAGGCGATCGTCACGGGCGCAAGGCTCTGCCCGCTGTCCAGCGGCAGCGGTTCGGGCAGCACGATGCTGCGTCCGGCGGGGGCAAGCGCGGTAGCCATGTCCGGTTTGCCGATTGGGCGAGCGCCAGCCCTCTGTCAATCGGCGCGTTCCTGCGGTAAGGGCGGCGCGCCATGACCAGTGCCCCTGCTTCACCCCAACCCGCGCCCAAACCCTGGATCGGCGCGATCCACGCCTATGTCCCCGGCAAATCCACCGGCGCGGACGGCCGCCCGCTCATCAAGCTTTCGGCCAACGAAAACCCGCTCGGCACCAGTCCGGCGGCGCTCGCGGCGCGGGCGCAAGCGGCGGCGCCTTCCCGCTATCCCGATCCCGACAGCAAGGCGCTGCGCGCCGCTATCGGGGAACTGCACGGCATAGACCCCGCGCTGATCGTCATGGGCACGGGCTCGGACGAGTTGCTGAACCTTGCCGCGCAAGGCTATGCCGGGCCGGGCGACGAAGTGCTATACGTGCGCTACGGCTTTTCGGTCTACGACATCGCCGCGCGGCGTTGCGGGGCAGTGCCGGTGGTGGCCCCCGACGCCGATTACGGCAGCGACGTGGACGCGCTGCTGGCGCTGGTGAGCGAACGCACGCGCGTGGTATTCGTCGCCAACCCCAACAATCCGACCGGCAGTTTCCTGCCGAAAGGCGAAATCGCGCGGCTGCACGCGGCGCTGCCGTCCGATGTCGTGCTGGTGGTCGACCAGGCCTATGGCGAATATGTCGCGCCGGAAGACGACGACGGCGCGCTGGCGCTGGCCGCCGCTCATACCAACGTGCTGGTGACGCGGACCTTCTCCAAGATCTATGGCCTTGCGGGCGAGCGCACGGGCTGGGCCACCGGCCATGCCGGACTGATCGACACGCTGAACCGCATACGCGGGCCGTTCAACGTGTCGAACACCGGACAGGCCATGGCGCTGGCCGCGCTGGACGATCAGGCGTTCGTTGAACGCTCTCGCCTGCACAACGCGGCGGAGCGCGCGCGCTTCGTGGCCGCACTGAAGGCGATGGGCAACCACGGACTGCGCCCCCTGCCCAGCCAGGCGAACTTCGTGCTGATCCTGTTCGAGGGCGCGCTGACGGCCGAAGCGGCGTTCAACGGGCTTGCCGAGCGCGGCACTATCACGCGCTGGCTGCCCAATCAGGGGCTGCCGCACGGCCTGCGCATCACCATCGGCACGGCGGAACAGATGGACGCCATCGCGCGGGGCCTGCGCGAAATGGCCGAAGCCGCCGCGAAAGCGCCCGCACAATGACATTCCAGCGCGTCGCCATCATCGGGCTGGGCCTGCTGGGCGGTTCGATCGGCCTTGCCGTGCGGGAGTTCCTGCCCGGCACGGCCACCACCGGCTATGACCTCGATCCCGCCACGCGTGCCCGCGCGGCACAGCGTGGCCTTGTGAACGACGTGTGCGAAACGGCCGCCGACGCCGTGCGGGACGCGGACCTCGTGATCTTCTGCGTGCCGCCCGGCGCCATGGAGAGGGCGGCGGCAGAGATCGCCGGAATCGTGCCGGAATCCGCCCTCATCAGCGATGTCGGCTCATGCAAGCAATCGGTGGCGCAGGCGCTGGCCAAGGCGCTTCCTCGCAACCCCATCATTCCCGCGCATCCCGTGGCGGGCACGGAGAACTCCGGCCCGGACGCGGGCTTTGCTCACCTGTTCCAGAACCGCTGGTGCATCCTGACGCCGCCGGAACCCGCCAATCTGGTGCTGCTCAGCCAACTGGTCGAGTTCTGGGAAGCGCTGGGCGCGACTGTCGAGATGATGGATGCGCAGCACCATGACCTTGTGCTCGCCGTCACCAGCCACCTGCCGCACCTCATCGCCTATACCATCGTCGGGACCGCCTCCGATCTCGAGGACGTGACCCAAAGCGAAGTCATCAAGTATTCGGCGGGCGGCTTTCGCGATTTCACGCGCATCGCGGCGTCAGATCCGACCATGTGGCGCGACGTGTTCCTGTCCAACAAGGAAGCCGTGCTGGAAATGCTCCAGCGCTTCACCGAGGATCTGACCGCGCTGCAACGCGCGATCCGGGTGGGCGACGGGCAAACGCTGTTCGACCACTTCGCCCGCACGCGCGCCATTCGCCGCTCGATCATCGCCGAAGGGCAGGACGATGCCCGGCCCGATTTCGGACGTGGCGATCATGAGGCGGGCACAGCCGAATAAGGCTTGTCATCCGGTATTGAGCGCATTGATCGCGGCATGGACCCGCGCCTCCGCCTCGGCGCGCGGCATGCCCGGCGGGATCGGTTCGCCAAATCGCACGACGATAGTGCCGGGCCGCTTCCATCGGCGATGATAGAGCCGCCCGCTATCCACAGCGGCCGGAACGACCGGCAGGCCAAGCAGCTTGTAGAGCCCCGCGAACCCGGCCTGCAACGGCGGCGATTCGCCATGCGGCATGCGGGTTCCTTCAGGGAAGATGGCGAAGTGCCTGCCCTCGCCCGCGGTCTTGCGCGCGGCCGCGATCATGGAGCGCAAGGCGGATGCGCCCTGATCCCTTTCGACCGCGACGACGCCATAGAGCGCGGCCGCCCGGCCCCAGAACGGAATACGCAGCAGTTCCGCCTTGGCAAAAACCACCGGGCAGTCGAGCAGGGCAGGCAGATCTATCGCTTCGACGAAGCTTTCGTGTTTCAGCGCCACGATGGACTGGCACGCGGGCGGTGCTCCTTCCACTCTGATCGTGATGCGCAGGATCGCGCGCATGCAGGACCGGTGAAACCGCGACCATTGGCGGACAGCCGCCATGAAGGGGCCACGCCCCGCCAGCAGCGCGGCCAGCGATGCAAACACGAAAACCAGCGTGCCACTGTAAAACACCAGATAGAATGCAAGGCTGCGCACCATGTCGCCCGGCGTCGGGGCGGGAAGGCTGTCGGCGAGAAGAGCCACGGAACGCCTACTTGCCCAGCGCGGTCAGCAGCCAGCGCACCAGCAGCTTGTGATATTCGAGGAACAGGATACGCAGCGAAGGGCGCGACGGCACCGCATCGCGCACCACCACGACATGACCGGGCAATTCGCGCCCGAACTCCAGGCTCGCGCGGCGCATATGCCAGTCGGTCGTGATGAGGCGCACGGATTTGAAGCGGTGCGCGGCCAGCCAGTCGGCGGCCTCGCGCGCGTTGGTGCGCGTATCGACGGATTCAAAGCCCAGCGTGATGCAGCAAGCCATCAATTCCGGCAGAACCTCGTATTGCGCCGCGAATTCGGATGGCCGCACCTCGCGCGCGACACCCGATACCAGCAGGCGCTTCGCCTGTCCGTTGCGCAGCACCTCAAGTCCCCGGTCGATTCGGCCCTCGCCGCCGGTCAGCACGATGACGCCATCGGTCCTTCCGCCGGACACGGGCCGGGGCAGGCTGATCGCGAACCAGAAGAAGCCCAGCAACCAGACAAGGAAGATCGAAGAGGCGGCGCGGCGGAACATGAAGCAACCGTTACAGCATCTTGCGCAGCGTGTGCATCACTGTCAGCCGCGCGGTGACGACCGCAAGACCGATGGCTAGCAGCGGAATACATGCAAGCACCGCCCAATCCGTCAGCCCCAGCGCGCCCTGATCGACCATTCCCGCACCCAGAGACGCGAATTGGCGGCCCAACGCCAGAATCACCAGCGCGGCCAGCGCCAGCCCCACCGCGCCGCCGCCGGCGGCATCGACCGCGATGGAACGCTGGAACACGCGCGCGATCTGCGCATCGGTGCCGCCCAGCAAGTGGACGATCTCGATCGTATCGCGATTGGTGCCGAGCGCGCTGCGCGCCGCCAGCAGGACGGCGGCGGCCAGCGCCATGGCCAGCAGCGCGACGAGCGCGATCGCCAGCCATTGCAGCGAGGCGAGAGCCGCGAAGACGGGCCTGAGCCAGCTCGATTGCGCATCGACGCGGGCGGCGGGCGCGACCGCGCGCAGATCGGCCTGCAGGCGCGCCACATCCGCCGGCGTGACCGCGCGCGCGAATCGCGCATCGATCAGCGCGGGCACGGGAATGGCATCGGCCGCCGCGTTGCCCGCTTCGATTTCCCCGCCGAGCCAGGGTTCGATCAGGCTGTCCACTTCCGATTGCGGCACGAGGCGCATGGCCACCAGTTCCGGCCTCGCGCGCAGTTTCTCCATCGCGGCGCGCGCCTGGGCATCGCGCACTTCGGGACGCGCCTCGACGATCTGAATGGTCACGCCGCCTTCAAGCTCTTCGGCCGAGGCCGATGCGACGTTGCGCAGGCCAAGGCCCGCCGCCGCAGCAATCACGGTCAGCGCGACCATGATCGCGATCACCCACGGCATGGGCCCCGAAAGGCGGCCCTGCGGCACCAGGCCCGCCTGCTCCGCCCCGCCGAAAGCGCGCAGCCTTTCCCGCCATCGTCCCGGCACGGTCACGCTTTCGCCCCTCCCCCCGCGCTCGGACGGCGCGGCGGATAGCGCAAGGCTCCGGTCGGATCGGACAGCCGCCCCTTGTCGAGCCGCATGATAAGCGAATCCGGCACCTTCTTCAGCAGATGAACATCGTGAGTCGCCACCACCACGGTCGTCCCGAGCCGGTTCAACGCCTCGAACAGACGCAGGAGCTTCACGGCCATGTCCGGGTCGACGTTGCCGGTCGGCTCGTCGGCCACCAGCATATCCGGCCGGGCGATCACCGCGCGCGCGATGGCGACGCGCTGCTGCTCTCCGCCGGAAAGCGAGGCCGGGCGCGCGTGCATCCGGTCCGAAAGCCCCACCCATTCGAGCATGTCGGCCACCGGCCGCTCGATATCGCGCTCCGCCGCTCCCGCCACGCGCAGTGGCAACGCCACATTATCGAAGGCCGACAGGTGCGGCACGAGCCGGAAATCCTGGAACACGACGCCCAGCCGCCGCCGCATTCCGGGCAGCCTATCCCTCGGCAGGGTGATGGCGTCCGCGCCGAACATGCGGATCATCCCGCGCGAGGGTCGCTGCGCGAGATAGAGCAGCTTGAGCAGCGACGTCTTGCCCGCGCCGCTGGCCCCGGTGAGAAAATAGAAGCTGCCGGGAAACAGTGTGAAGGACACATCGCTCAACACTTCGCGATCGGTGCCGTAACGCAATCCGACATTGTCGAAATGGACGATTTCCTCCTCAACCGCTGTCATACTGCTTGCCCAGTGCCCCCGCGCGACCCGTGCAGGCCTATAGCTGCCAATGAATGTGGAAAAAAGGGCAATACGGCCCTGGATTGTCGCGGCAAGGCTTGTCCCCCGCGCTCCTGGCATGCTTAACAATTCGCATGATCATCGCCTGTCCCGCCTGTTCGACACGATATGTCGTTCCCGACAGCGCGATCGGCGCGGAAGGCCGGACGGTTCGCTGCGCGAAATGCCGCCATAGCTGGTTCCAGGATGGTCCCGAGATCGAGGCCGCTCCGCCGCCAGCGGCAGATGCCGATACCAAGCCTCCGCCGGCACCCGAACCGGCCCCCGCCGCCGAACCGGTTAACGCCGCGCCGCCTGCGGAGCCAGCGCGCGACGAGGAAACGGCGCCTCCCGCCCCCGAACCAGCCACGGCAGACGAAACGTCAGGATTTCCGCCGCTTGCTCATGACACGTATCGCGAACGTGATCCCGTGGCTCCGTCAGGCGACGAAACCGATTACGAGCCGCGATCCAGCTTTGCCTACGAGCCGCCGTTCCGTCCCCGGCGCAACCGGGCGAAACTGTGGATGATCGCCGCGATCCTCTTCGCCGTGGTGGCGCTTGCCGCGGTCCTTGCCGTCAATCGCTTCGGCCTGCCGGACTGGCTGCCGATCCAGCGCCCGACATTCGCCGAAAGCCAGCCGGGCCTGCAACTCGATTTTCCCGCCAACCGGCAGGATCGCCGCACGCTGCCCAACGGCACCGAATATTTCGGCGCCAGCGGCACGATCACCAATGTCGGACAGACGCGCCGTTCGGTGCCGACGATTCTCATCGTGCTGCGCGATACGCGCGAGCGGATCGTCTACAAGTCAGAGATCGCGCCCCCCAAACGCCAGCTCGCGCCGGGGGAAAGCGTAACCGTGAACGAAGCCATGACGGACGTTCCGCGCTCCGCCAAAGTCGCCGAGATCGGCTGGAAACCGGGCTGACCGTCTTTTGCGGGCCATGCGGGGCGGCGGCCGTGGAGACTTTCCCGACAATTCCTCGCAAGCACCGCTTGCAGCCCCCGGATGCCTTTGCTAAGGGCGCGCTCCTGCCCCCGGACACCAACCCTGGTCCGGGAGATTTAGCGGTCGTGGCGGAATTGGTAGACGCGCAACGTTGAGGTCGTTGTGGGCGAAAGCCCGTGGAAGTTCGAGTCTTCTCGACCGCACCAACATCCTTTGAAAACAAAGGATTTTTTTGAGGGTTTGGCACAATTTGGTACAGTGCCAATGCTGCCAAGCGTTCAAAAAATGCGATGGACAGGGGCCTGACAGGCCGATCGCTACCGGATTTTCCGGGGGCGACCGATGCGCCTGATGGAAGTGCCGTCGCTACCGACCCTTGCCCATTCGCGAGCAACCTCCGGGAGCCATCGGGGTCGGGCCAAAGCCATGACACGCGGTGGCAGCCTTTCAGGGCATTGCGATACCATCCGGCAGATCGTGCTTTCGGAATAGCCCAGGAACCTCGACAGTTCTCTTGGCGTCCAGAGGCGGTCATCCTCGGACATGGTAGACCCTACGCACCACGAGATTTCTCAAGACGCCGATCATACGGCACCTGACCGAGCGGCGCCTCTTAGAACTTTTCAATTCCAACCTCCTAGAATGGAGGCTGGTGGGGGTTGAGAAAGCAATTTATCCTACGTGACGTTTTCGGGAACGGCAACTGCTCTGCATTCTCAGTCCTACGTATCCCATTGCATTACTTGACTACCTCTTTAACCCTTTGAATTTATCTGACTTATTGCGGAACATCCCAATGCAATGCATTTGCATCCCAAAGGGATACAGATGTATATGATGCTAAGATATTGATATCAAATGATATACTTGCACCTTTAGGTGCGTTCGGTGTGCTGTCAACAGACAGCCATTTTTGAGTGCTTTGCACAAGCTTGCCCTGCACTCCCAATGGGATCAAATATTGTTTCCGGCTGGGCGCTAAGCGCGACTGACCCCGCGCATGAGAATGGTTTCGGTTTGTTCGGCGAACGGCTCTCGTTCTCGTTTTAGACCGAATTGGGGACGATATAGCCATCGCGATGCTGTAAACTCCAAGGGCGTTTGCACATTCGGAATACGTGCAAAGAAAATCGTAAAATCTTTACATGTCCTCCCAACCTGCTAAGGATTGGCCGCTTCCTTTGCACAAGGCCCACGACCGTGCTTCGACCCAGCTACAACCTGCCTGATCTGCCGCCGCAAGGTGTGGCGGAGACGGCTGCGGTTCTGAAGGCACTAACCCGCGCGCATCGCTATCTTGCGGAGCTGAAAGGGCGGGCAGCGACCATCCCCAATCAGGGTATCCTCATCGACACGCTCTCGCTCCAGGAAGCGAAGGCCAGCTCCGAGATCGAGAACATCGTAACGACACAGGATGAGTTGTTCCAGACGAGCGCTTTTCCTGAGAATCCGGGCTCGCCGGCAGCCAAGGAAGTTGCCCGCTACCGGGACGCGCTTCACCATGGATTTAACGAGCAGCGCCGCCTTGGTAGACTGCTAACCAACAACATGATCATCGCCATGTTTCGCATCCTCAAGGGAACCGATGGCGGCTTTCGCGAGACCCCCGGCACCGCACTCAAGAATGAGAGCACGGGCGCACTGGTTTATGTGCCGCCACAGGATGCCAATGCGGTTCGCGACCTGATGACGGCGTTGGAGCGCTTCATCCATATTGAGGATGCAGAAAGCGACCTCGATCCGCTCACCCGCATGGCCATCATCCATCACCAGTTCGAGAGCATTCATCCCTTTCCCGATGGCAACGGCCGATTGGGTCGAATCATCAATGTCCTGTTTCTCACCCGGTGCGGCCTATTGGACATACCAATCCTCTATCTCAGCCGGTTCATCACCCAAAACAAGGCGGATTACTACAAGCTGCTACAGGCCGTGCGCGATACCGGCGAATGGGAGCCTTGGCTGCTCTACATATTACGCGGCGTGGAGGAGACTGCGATCGAAACTCTCCGCCTGGTCGAAGGCGTTCGCACGCTCATGACCGATACCAAAAGGCGGCTGCGCGAGGAGCATCCCAAACTCTATTCCCAGGACCTCCTGAACAACCTTTTCCGGCATCCGTATACCCGCATCGAATTTGTCCAGCAGGAGCTGAATGTGTCGCGTCCCACCGCGACCAAGTACCTTGACGAACTAGCGGAGAGTGGGCTCCTTCTCAAACATCGCGCCGGGCGAAACAACTATTATATCAACCAGCCCTTGGTGGGGCTATTCGTGGAGCGCGAAGCCCCGTAATGATAACGGATTATCATTCGAAGTATCTGGCGACAGAGCTGGTAAGGCGACGCTCATCGGACAGCAGTGAGAAGCTTGCTGTAGCCGTGGCCGGTGCCCAGGTAGATATGAATCCGCACCAGGTGGACGCTGCGCTTTTTGCGTTTGCATCGCCCCTCTCCAAGGGGGCGTTGCTTGCTGATGAAGTCGGATTGGAGTTTCTACCCTTGTGCCTGCGGACAGGCTCAGGAGCCTTTGATCGCCGCCATCCGGTGTATGCCGAGCGTTGATGACGGCATGTATCGTCTCACCCATCATGAAGAACACCGCCCCCTCCTTCTTACCCTTCCTCTCCGCACCGTAATACCCGCGAGCATCGCGAGCGCCTGCTGGTTGAGATACAGGCACTTGGGGCCGGTCTTGCGACCGGGAAGGTTGATGTGGGGAGGATCGATCCATTCCCACCGCAGGTGAAAATTTCTGACCCACGCACCGGTGTAGATCAGGAGCGCCGAGCGGCGCAAAACCGTTCTATCCCGCTCATCCCCACAAACACGACAGTGGAACCGCCGCCAGCCTATCGCCGAACTGCACGACGTCCGTGCTGTCATAAAGGACGGTGCCGAAGGCACAGCGAT
>Ga0265293_10002966_pt1 | contig 32576 bp, 31 predicted proteins | sample Munlanlewell138R_FD_192505 | JGI IMG/M metagenome (GOLD analysis project Ga0265293, IMG submission 192505) | Leachate microbial communities from a municipal landfill in Southern Ontario, Canada - Leachate well 138R | ecosystem: Engineered > Solid waste > Landfill > Unclassified | place: Canada... | reverse complement strand
CACATGCAAAACGATCTCATTATTCGCATTCAGCTGCCAATTGATCGGCCTCTCTACGCCCAACACCGACCCAATATGCCGCCCGGCAAACTCAAGTGTCACACCCGCTGCACCGGAGAAATCGAACACTGAACTACTCTCGGCATAACTGTCGTCGGCTGTGGAAAACTCCGCTCCCCAGGGCGTGATCGTCGGATCGTTTTTAGGCGTCAAATCATGCCCGTTGCCGCTTAGATCGGCCCACGACTCATACAATCTGTATAAAGCTATAGTATCATTATCTGCTTCCGTTGCTGTCATCATACACGGAGCACTCATAGTAATACTGTATTTGCCGGTAACAGTCCATGTGCTAGGATCAAATTTTATCTCATCTATAACAGGAGAGAAATAAGTTTTTTTAGTCCCATCCCACGAACTTACTTCTAATAGATGTCCATCTTCTGAAAAAAGATCTTCTAGGGCTTCTCTTTTTTCTAGCATACTACCAAAAAGACCGCTTGACGATACGGATGTACTTGGCCTATCACCAGTTGTAGCTATAACTCCATCAGCATCAGGAGAACCCTTATTCGGCAAAAGGGTGCCCTCTAGAACAATATTGTACATAGCACCTATTTTGCTTCCAGCATCTGTGTTTTTATGTATCTTAGTAACACTTATAATAGGTGCTGGACGTATAGTTTTATTATTATAACGTATAGCCATTATATTTTACCTTCTTTAATACGCTGTGCTACATTACCTAATGTTCTGGCCAGATTTTGATTGATCTTAACTTCTTCCGCAGATTGACCGGCAACACTTTTAGACAACTCTCCAGCTATATGTTTGAGGGTGTCTGGCAAAATCCCCTTTATAATATTCTGTTTGTCTGCTGGTGTCATACTAGCATTAATGTTCATACTAATATTATTTGTGGTGCCCACACTCTCCACAGATGATCCCCTGGATATTTCTTTTATGACCCTTTCAAAATTATCCAAATTTTTGTTAGCGATCCTGTTACCCTCTTCTAGAGATTTTTCTACTGATGTAACTATATCAAGATTCTTCTTGGTAAGTTCACTTATTAATGAATTTAATTCATCTTGATCTTTTACTATACTGTCAGCAAAAATAGATTCACTTTTTAATGAATTATAAAATTTATCTTCTTGTCCAAAATTCTCTGCTGTTATTGCTGCTTTAACCAAATCCATAAGTTGCTTAATATCAATACCTTCGAATGTCAATTGACCACCGGTGATTAAAGCATCCTCTATTTTCACCCCTCTTTTACTAGAGCCTATACCAATACCTTTCGCCCAATCTACCATTTTCTTCATTTTTGCCGGATCTTTTATTATGTCTTGTATGGTTTTTGAACTCCCCACAATACCTTGGAGACCCCCAATATGAGTTTTAAAATCATATGCCATACGTCTTTTTTCTGAATTTTTTCTATCTTGAAAAGATGAATATGTGGCTATAATATTTCTATTAAATTCTTTAATTACAGCATGACTTTCTCTGATCTTATCAGTTTGTCCTTGTAATCCAGCTATATATTTATCAATGTTAGCATTTATTTCACTTACCCTTACTGATGCTGCATCAGCTTCTTTAACTTCATCTACATTAACTAGACCACCTTTCTTTCTTGTATCCACAATCTTTTGAATAAGACCTTCTCTTTCACTTAACAATGAAGCAAAATCATGCCTACTCTCTATTCCACTACTTTTGGTTATTCCTGCCCTTAAATCATATATTGCTTTGTGAGATCTCATGGTAGTACTTATACCAGCCCCATAACCAGCATCAATTTCTGCTCTTGTGCGTATTGAACTTTCAGGAATAGTCATGAGATATTCCATTAGCTCTTTTTTCTGTTTTGTTGCATTGGCTCTTTCTGATAAAAAAGCTCTATTTATATCTATATCTTGTTGTATTATTTCAGAATATGATTTAATAACAGACAATAAACCCTTGTGCTCATCCGAAAGTGTTTTGTCCACAAAACTGATAGCCTCTTCTTGTGTTGCACCATCTTCTGTTCCAACACTTTTAACCTTATCCATGATATAATTACCTAAGCTTCTGAGATACTTAGATTCAGTCATATCGTCTATACCACTTAATGATTTTCCTTGTGCTATTTCATCCTTTAGTCTTAATCCAAAGTGAGTTAGAACTTCACTATCCTTTATTTTTCCGAGGACATACGAAGATCCCATTCCACCAGTTTCCCTCACAGACCTTTCTAAACCAGAATAATACGTAGATATATCTTTAGAGGTGGAGAAATTTTCTCCGCTTTTGCGAAGCATTTCATCTCTAGCCATAACCTTTTGATATAACGAATCATTTGTCATGGCCGAAAAATCTGTTTTACTAAAAGATATTTCTTTACCAGCAAGATTAATCAATCCGGCTGTATTCTGTATTGATGTAGAAACAGCGTTAAAGACACTCGACAATATCCCGAAATTGGAAATTATCTGCGTTGTGATAGAACTCAAGTCTTTAAAATCTTTATTTAGTTCACTGAAAATTTCAGCATTTTTAGATCTTTCTTTCTCGTTTTTTCTAACCATCAAGGATGCGGTATGTCCAATACCACCATATCCAGTTCTACCCTTACCGAGATCTGGTTGTTTTAAAATTTCCTCTACTATATTTTTAATTTCTTCTGGAGACATACCTTGGCCCTTAAGGTACTCTTCTATTTTTTGAATAGCAAAAGTTCCCCCTTTGCTACCATATCTTTTAAACTGTTCTGGAGTAACATTAACCAGACTTTTTCTCAAAATATCTTTATAAGATTTTTGTACCTCTTTCCCCTCATCCGTTTTAAAATAAAAGTCTCTGTATTCCCTATCTTGTAGTTCGTCTTCTCCTAACGAACCTCCGAGAGATAGTCCCACTAGGCCAAAAAGACCTCTCAAAGGTATAGTAGAAGGATCACCTGAACCTTTAAGCCTTTCTCCTAATTTTTCTTGCCAACTCCAGTTTTCATATTTTGAATTTTCTCTTATTTGTTTTGTTATTTTTACTTTTTCTTTAAGATCAGACAATACTGCCAATTGTTTTAATTTTGCTTCTTGGTTCTTTTTCTCTTTATAGTCACCGTAAATTCCACCCACGGCCCCACCTAACAAACCCCCGATAGCTATTCCTAATCCTCCGGGCAACACAAAATTTCCCAACATAGCACCAGTAGCCGCACCAGAAAGAGCACCTTGGCCAGCCCTTACACCCCTGTTAGCATAAGAAACACCTCTGTTTTTAAAACCAGCCAAACTTTTTTGTTCTCTGTACATCGGTTCTAATGCAGCAGAACCGGCATCTGCAATCATACCCCCTATCATTGCTACTCCCATAGGAGTTTTTGCAAATCCTAGAGCATTCCTACCAAGATTTTTTATTCCACCTTTATATTTTGCACCCATCAAACCTAAGTATGTTTTACTCCCAGTAGAACCACCAGTAGACTTTGGATAATGGAACTTGCCTTTATTATCAATCCATACTCCACCCCCTCTTTTCGCAACAACTCCTCCTCTCCTCCAACCAAATTCTTCTTCCGGAGAAATGGGCATGTAAGGACTGGTAGCTCTACGTGCCAAATTTGGAGCCATACGTAAATGAGTTTCTTTATCAAAATCCCTAACTTCATTTATTCTTGTAATTTCACTTCTGAATTTCTTGTGTTCGACTAGTCTACGAGCTTTATAAGCCGTCTCTATTTGAGAAAGCTCATTATTAACATTAGACAAAGATCTTTTGACGCCAGCACTTATCGCACCAAGTCTAGCAGACTCCTTTTTTAATTCATTTAAGACAGAAGCCGTTGTTTGATTAGGCATAGCATTAAACTGAGTCTTAGCAGCAGAAACCTTTCCTTTCATAAGCTGTTGTTTTCTTTGCAGTCCAGCCTGAGTTGCTATCAAATGATCTCTTTTCTTTAATAGCTCACTTCTGGGAGAAGCCTCATACTCTGTTTTTATTCTATCCATAACAGAAATATGTCTTAATCTGGCACTAGCACGTCTAAAATAGGATTTATCTCTACTTGATATAGCTTTATTTCTAAGAATTTCTCTATCTATATCTATGATAGAATTATCTTTAGCATCTTGTTCTGCTATATTGCGTCTTAAAGCATCCCTTTGTTTATGAGTCCCTCCCATCATCATAGGGTGAACAAAGTTAGTTTTTGCTGAAACATTGGACTGCATCCTAGTACTGGCAACAGCAGCTTGGGAAGACGCAGACTTACCAGTCATAACAGCAATCAACTGTTGTGTAGCTGCTGTTTGGGCAGACACAGCACTAGTATTATTGTTTAACACTACAGCTTGTTTTTCATATGTTGATCCAAGTGGATCTTTTTTACCCATGGAGCTAAAAAAATCTTTGCCATATCCCAAAGCTGGTTTAATAGCTGAACCGACAGCACCTAGTGTCATAAGTCCAAGTGTACGTGGAGCTATATTACCAACCTTAGCCAAGACACCGACTAACGAAGAAAGATTTTCTACCAAACTAGAAACATTCCTAATAGTTTCTTTTATAAATTTACTTTCGCCCAATTCCGCGAAAGCTTTATACCATGCACTGCCGACCTTACCTAATGAAACCTGAATACTATCTTGTGCTGTTTCAAGATCAGCAAGCATTTCGCCCGGTGCTGTTTTAACATATCCCAAAGCCTCATCCACATCTCCAGCAGATATAGCCTCAAGTAAAGGTATAGCGATCTTGCCACCGCGTACACCACCAAGTAACTTCACAAATTTAGATCTATCCATCTTAGAGTCGAGACTATCAAATACGTCAGCTAACTCACGGAATAGAGACAAAGTGCTCTTAATATCACTTCCATCTGCATTCATAATATCAGCATCAAATTCTTTTCTAATTTTTGCAAGAACCCCAGAGAAATCATGAGCCTTGATATTCAGTGTGTTCATGAGCGTACCGATTGTATCGGCAGACATACGAGTTCTTGATCGTATTGAGGCTATGATAGCTGCATAGTCTTCAAGAGTGCCACCAAAAGCTGCAAAAGTAGATCCGCCACGCCTAACAGCTTCTGTTAAATCTCTAGATTCTACAGCCATATTCTTAGCCATAGAGTTAAAAATAGCCATTATCCGTGGTGATTCAGAAGCGGATAAATTAAATTGATTAAGAGTTGCAATCAAACCTTCAGCAGTAGAATCCATATCTCCGAAAGTAGCAAGCAGACTGGTTTTACTAACTGCCCCAATAGCAGTCATGAGTTTTTGAGTGTCACTAAATTTTTCACCAGCTTGAGCTAACGTGGAAGCAACAGATAGAGCTTCTTTGGCAGAAAATCCATAGGCCCTAGCCATATTCATCGTTTGTTCTGCAACATCTCGTGCCTTATCCCTATTATTATCCATAATTTGCGTTAATTTACGCATACTTCTATCAAAATCAAGTACAGCATCAGTACCGAATCTAAGTACCCTAAAAACACCGAACAGAGCTGTGGTTGGAATTAAGAATGTAGAGAATCTACGCACAGCTAAAGCATTTTGGGCTACAAATTGCTTCATGCCATATGTGGTTTCTTGAACAGACTTATTCAGCTTTTGCATACCGGCAGCAGCAACAGTTGCACCGCCACCAAGATTTTTGGCGGCGGTAGCGGCTTGTTTTATCTGTGTTGTGCCACCCTTAAGAAGAAGATTTATGCGGACAGGATTGGCAGAAAGATATGTCTCCACCTGCTTCCGCAAAACACCCAAAGATGCATTTGTCGCCTTTAAATAAACCGGTAATGGTTTTTGTTCAAGGGTTTTTTTAGCTTTTGACCAACCAGCAGTTAAACTCTTACTTGTTATTCTGATGCTTGGTTCTATATGTTTCAGTTTTTGTTGTATTTTAGCTATTTCATTTTCCACACCGACAAATGAAACCTTAGGAGATATTACCCCTAACTGTCTGGAAACATCATTTTTTAGCTTAGATACATCAGCAACAACTGTAACATTTATTTTTTCATTAGCCATTTAAAAATTTTCTCATGCTTTACACGTTTTCTTCTGAAACCTCTTGTTCTGTTCCTGCCGGTGTTACTTCTTGTGGAACATCCTTACTAGTTTCTTCCTCATCGTCTTCAATGAACGGCTCACTAGGAATAATTTTACTTATAGGTGTAACTTCTTCGACATCATCAATGGGCGATCCATCTTTAGCAACCAACTTACCTGTTTTTCTATCGATTAATCTAAATTCATCATTAAGAAAACCATTTTCTTTTAACCACTTCGTTTCTGGCATAGAAGTTTCATAGTCTTCTCCTAAACCATATAATGATTCAAAGAAATTCTCTATGACGGCCTTTCCTAGATCCGTCTCGCTTCTAGCCTTAAAATCATCTAAGTCGTTAAATACACGCTCCCCAGACTCACTATAGATGGCACAGACAGAGATGAGGTAATCATATTGTTCTGAATCCGCCAATGATTCGGCTGTCATCCCTTCAAGAACAAGACGTTTGCTCATCAAGTCAAAAATTTCTTGACGAGCATCAGCAACATCTAGAGCTATATTACGACCCTCGGAAAATTTTATTCCACCTTTATTCAGTTTTTCAAGACCGTTACGTACCCTTTCAGAAAGATCATCAACAGCTTTATCATCTTCATCGGTCCATATTCCAAGTTCTCTCAGTCTTTGATTAACCTGTGCCCTAACAAGAAGAGGGGTTTTTGTTTTGGCTGCCTCTTGAATCATTCTAGACATTGCAAAATTACGAATCTTGTTAGCCTCGTTCCTTTCGTCACGAGTTGGTTTTCTTAAACTTATTTCTTCCGTTCCAAACATGAATTTTTTAAGCATCATCATCTCCATTTTTCTTTATATTCTATTTACAGGAATAAACGTTGCTGAATATCTTTTCCACTCTATTTCATGATTATCTATTTCGTTAATCATTGCTCTTTTTTGAGAATTCCCATTATTAAGGATATTATCCCTAACCTCTTGCCACTTTTCAAAATTAACCTTTTCTTCATGACTACGGTCTTCTGTTTTTTTGCCATGCCCCCATAAATGTCCAAAGGCAATTTCGAATTGACTTAAAGGGAAAATAGTTGTGGTCATAAACTTCTTTTCCGCAATTTTCTTTAACCTAACTTTCATCTCAGCCCTCTGATTCTTCGACGCCTGTTTCATTTGTTTCTCCTGTTTTTAACAGCCTGTCTGTTTAATTCGTTAACTGCTATTCTTAAATTTTTCTTCACATCTGGCATATCGGTTTCCTTAGCAATTCCCTTATTTTTTATCACCTCCTGCCTCTTTATAATTTCCGCCCTGGTATTATCATCATTAAGAGCATACACCTTCTGTGCTCCTTCCTCGTCAGCCATATAGAATCTATATCCAGTACCTCCACTTCCTATTTTTCCAGATCCCCTATAAGTCTTTTCACTGTGTTTTTTTACCTCTTCTCCTTTTGTCTCAAACCACTCATCCAGAAGATCATCATCTTCAATGACATACTCCGGTGGCCGTTCATGACTTTCATACACAGCATCATAAAATCTAGACCAAGAACACAAATTGCGTTGATGATTTGTTATCTCTACTGCTGATACTGGAAACAATGGCATATTGCCACTTTTACTTATGTGCCAATAAGTTCTCCATGGTTCAGATCTAGCTATCTCTCTATAATCACTAACAGAAAGATTTAAGTCATCTTGAAATAGTGTTAACACATTTCCTATAAAGCATTCATTATTTAATAATTCTTCTGGAACAGCAGTATTATCTGACATATGTATGGAACATTTTATGATATAATTTTGTTGTTCTAATTGTGCTTGATCTTCAGCAGAGCAAGATAGTACACTTTCCCTAAGATTAATTAATTTAGTATGCTCTTTTGTAAGATTATCTATTTTTGCAGCCAGTTGTTTTTGTAATGCTACCTTAAACCGGGCTGACCGCATTTGAGATTTAAGGTTTCCTATTTCTGATTCTATTTCTTTTATTTTGACCTTAGTCTCTGGCTCTAAAACCCCTATAGAGACAAGATTTTTCTCTAATTCCAATCTTGGCATAATCCCTGTAGATATAGCCTGTTTTAAAGCTTTTTTATAAATTACTGTAGAGAGTGCTATGATATTCGGACGTGGATCGGAAACTACAACCTCTATATTTTCACCCGTCAGTGGGTTTTTAACATCGAGGATGCTTTTCCCAATAATAATTCTACTAACAATCTGTTGTTTCGTTTCATAATCCACTGTATTCCCTCTAGCTTAACTGAGACTATCCAAAACTATCCCTCTGTATATATATACAGTAAAAATGGGGCCAGATAGATTATTTCTGGCCCCATTCGATAAATCTGGTTTTTCTTTAGACTATAAAGCAATCACTACGACTTCTCCGGTAGCCGATTCTCCAACTGGGGTATAAGTACCAGTTAAACTAGAGTTGAGCCAATGTGCTTCATCACCCGGATTAGGATGAACATTTAGAGAGCCATTGATTATATATATATCTGCTTGATCATCAAAACAATATATAAACCACGTCGATGCTTCTTGTGTCACAGCATTGCCATAAACAGCCTCGCCGTTAATAGTTATGCCAAGATCGTAGTAATATCCCCTAATATCTGGATCAGGGACTTCCTCCGCGTCCACTACGAAAGACGGGAGGGCTTCTAAAAACCCACGTCATTTCCTGTGATAGTTAGTGTATTCCAGTTACTATAATTATAAGTTATAGTAGCATTTCCACCACCGGCGTCACCTCCACCGAATGTTACGCTAGACAATTTATTCCTATTACCAAGATCGAACGCAGTGCCATCATTAAGAACAATTTTTATTTTTTGGTCGGTGAGGTTATTATCACTCTCTGAATCAGCATCAATTCCGTGTCCCGGTAAATCACCAGCAGCCAAAGTAGAAATAGAGCATGTTACCTCGACAGGAAACGTGGCATAACGGTGATATGGACGTTTTCTACCTTGTTCATTGATATCTTCTCTTCCGAGATCAACAGATATTTCGATATCTTGAATATGGACAAGATACGAACCAGAAGCTTCTACGTTGCGGCCATTGCCCTCAATACCAATAATTTCTGTCGGCCATATAGAATTGGCCATATCGAGATCTTCTCTACGCTGAACACCAGAAGCATCTACTGCCGCATTTTCATCATCAGTAAACTGACCATTGAAGGTAAACGAGTCAGTAGCCCAAGCCATGTCGTTACCTACTAACGATAAATTTTCTGTGAAATTACCATCCACTGGAAAACTATATGACAATGAGTTGACGAACATCCCACTCATAACCACTTCGTGTAATGGTGTTCCAGATGATCTTACCGACGTATCAGAGAAAAAAGACATCCCTACAATGCTTTTTACGTCACTCCGAGATAGAAGCGTATTTTCAGTAGCTCCAGAAGTAGCCAAAAAATATGCTAATGGGGTACCATCAAGAACCTTTTCTACAGTCACCTCTACATTGGGAAGTGTCTCAATATTCTCATAAATCTCAAGCTGACCAAGTTCAAACACTTGCTCTAGATTAAAACTAGTATTAAGATCTACAACCTGAACACCCTTCAGGGCAGTAAAGGTCTTAGTTCCATCTGGGGCAATACCAACTTGTTCGCAAGGATAAAAAACTCTTTTATTAGCCATCAATATTCTCCATAGTTAGATAATTATACTCTCTATAATATTATACAGGAAAATGATCTATAGTTGGATATTATAGACCGTACATAAGAACCTCAGTTTTAAAATGTACATTTCCTCTATATATACCTATTTGACTCTCTGGAACGACAGTTTTTATATCAGTAATTCTCATTCTACTCCAAGGATAAGACTCTTTTAGTTGAGGGTATTCAAGTCTACCATCAGCTAAAGATCCATCAAAATTAAAACACTGTGGAGCAGTGCCGTGATTATAAAGAACAATTGTTCTGTCAGACTGATAGGACAAGGCATCCACTATTTGATCTCTTGTAATAGGATTGTCTGCCATAACATGCATAATTATTTCGTGATGGAATATTTTACCACCACCCAATGAAAACCCAGTAGGACTACTATTTCTTATCCCTATAAAAATTGTAGGAAGATATATTCTCCTATTCTTAGGAATATTGTTGTTTGGCTTATTGTCAAAATCTGAATATGAACTCCATAAATCTTCCATTACTACTCTAAAAGATTCCGAATCAGCACTCTGAATATTTATATGAGGCCACGAATACTCTGCCTTAACTTCATACCCACTAACATTATTTTTGAATATTACTCTTCCTTTATTAAAATCTAAAGTATGCTCATATATTCCAGTATCACCAGAGCCAACAAAATCACCATTTATATAAATACCACTACAAATAACAGGTTTGTCCACACCAGAAGGAGTGGTTAGTCCAGACTGCCATACCCAAGATCCTCCAAGCCCTTCGTAAGTAGTAGGAGAAACATTATTTAGAACTGTTCCAGAAGGATCTAAACCGAAAGAGCCTTCTTCGGATAGAATTTCATTGCTATATTCTCCAAGACTCAAAAAAGACCATTCCAACCAAGACTTTAGGTTAGAATAAAGATTAGTCTTTATTAGAGGCGAGTGTAAGGTTGTTAATCCTGAAAAGGTATCTGTCATTTTATCGCTTTCCTTATTAAATCAATAAGCCTTCTTGATATCAAGGACATATATTTATCATCAAGAAGTAAATCATCTATAAAATTAACTCCAACAGTAGGATTACAAACCGCCGGTATATTCCATCCGCCACCCTTAAACATAAGTGCTCTTCCTGATCTAGATCTGGACTTTTCAGTATTTTCTAAGTCAAAATTTACATGCCAACCGCCCACCGTTGCTGAAGACGGGTCCATAAGCCATGAAAGCCATGGTATTTCTGTGCCATAAACCACATTTTTGTTGCCTTTTCTTATTCTTCTATAACTGATATATGTTCCTCCAGGAAGACCAGCGATAACATTATAATCAAGATCATTCATGGTTATTGTAACTTTCAAGTTATTTTTAGTAGAAGATGATCTAATGCTAATATTTATTTGTCTTCTTATTTCCTTTTCTATGATATCTAATGTTTTACTAGGATCTCTTAAGCCAAAATGAGCCTGCAAATCATAATCTACGTCACCCTTGTAATTTCCCAATATACCATCCCATACAACTGTAGACACAATCATATTCATGATATCATCGCGAAGTCTGTCTTTAATTTTTCCACTTATAGATCTAATACCACCCTCAAGTCGTGATTTTATTCTCTTACTGACCATTTCGGTAAAACCGTGAGATATTTTAATATTGGTTCTACCGCGAACAAAACTAGCCATCTTTATCTGTACTCCAATATGTAAGAGCGTATCTATCTTCCTGGAGACCTGTTGGAATTGGTTGTCGTACCAAATACACCTTTTGCTCAAGAATAGATGATGTATCAGATTGAATAACAGCATAAATAGCTTTATTAATATCAGCAACATTACTTAAAAATGTTTTTACACGACAGGTATTTGTATTAATATTTATATTTACTGAATAGCGATTAAATTCCTTGGGATTCCATTTAATAAGACCTTTAATATCTTCTGTTGAATTACTACTGATAAAACCAACACCCTTACAATATGGACATGTCATCCCATTTGTAAATGGGATTGGCCCACCTTCTTTGTATCGTCCACTAGAACGTCCGGTAGTGCTATCAAAAATACAATTTGGACAATCTGTTTTAGTAGGTTCAAAATATAATGTTATCGTTTTGCCCAATTGATTTATTAAAGCATCTATATTTTCCTGATATATTGGAACTACTCTTGTAAGATCGAGTGCCATTTATACAATTCCATTATAAAAATTAATAGTATAATTCATCATATAGGAATAATCAGTCTCAGAGGTAGAAACTGGACCAACAATAGCTTTACCAAATCTCATTGATTTACTCGCTAAAATTTTATCCAAAGCCGCAGATGGGCCAAGAAGAAGAATATCTTTATAGCCACCAAAAGCTTGAGTAGTGTCAACCTCAGAATCTCCGTCCCTGACCTTAATCCCAGTGCTTATTGCTAACTGATATTCACCCATATTAATTAAACTCGCTGCTTTTAGAGGAAGCAGAGCTACAGCTTCTGTATCATCGCAGGGATCTGGATAAATTCCCGGCGTATCTATGTCCCATACGTAAGTACGAGAGAAATTAAATATTTGTGATAAAAGTACGCCACCAACAACTATAGCTTCAGCTATATTATTATCGGTTTGTCTCTTGGTGATACCTAGATCGTTAATAAGAACTCTTGTCATTGTTACCAAAGTTGTATCCCAAGACATATTTTTATACCTCTAATTGAACAAAGGGCGGGCGTTTTAACTCGCCCGCCCTATCATAGATTGCCATAAGATTAACTGTAAATTTACAGAGAACCTATAATTACTCTTCGGGTATCCAAGCATCCAAAACCTAGGTTAGCCCATCCATAAACACCCATTCTTTGCTCTCTGTGTAGATAAGGATCATTATATACCTCAACATCACCATCGATAGGCATAACAAAACTATCTTTGTTAGAAAGATCAAGACCAACCACAATTTCAACGTCATTTGAGGCCATACTGGCACTTAAAACATCCGTGTAGTAATTCTGATACTCTTGACCCTCACCAAGTTCATCGAGATCAACAAGATTCACACCAAAAACACTATTGATAGAACCATCTTTGGCCACAAAGATTTCTCTTCTAGTAATATCGTCAGCTTGATCAACACCCCAATTGCGTATATCTTCTAGAGCCTCTGGACCCATAAATAGGTGTGTGAGACGACCACGATTAGGAGTGGCACTATTGCCTCCACTATTTCTACGCATAGTCAATTTCAACAAGCTAACTAGACGCTTAGTAAACAATCCAGCAGTAGCATCAGAATCGGACACAAGAATGTTTCGATCAACACCAGCGGCAAGCAGACAGTGCCAGCCATCCGTATTCATTTTCTTAACAAAACCACCCTCAAAAACCTCTAGGGCACGACCTATCACACCCCATCTAGCGTTACGGTTGAATTTTAACAACCAATCAATTGCATTTCCAACTGAATACATTGGTACAGTAATATAATCACCTTCTACGTGACGTTGAGGAATACGCCCTTCGTTGGGGATTGTATAAGCCGCAAAGTCATTGGCGTTACCAGCAGTAAAAAGATCTACTGGATATATAGCGGGAACATCCGGTTTCATTTGTTCTGGAGTAAAAATACCATGTATGATATCTCCAGACAACAACCCACTACGAATAGGTCCCTTAATTGCCGCAGCAAATGTCTCCTGGGCTTTTTGTGCAACAACAACATCTTTAGATCCGGTTTCCAAAAAAGTAGCCATAGCTACTTCTCTTTCTTGTTCCGACATCTCTTCTAATTTAGTAAAATCAATATTCATTTATGCCTCTCCCTCTATTATTAATTAAAGATCAATCGCAACACGTGCGTAATTGTTTTCGTCAAGCGTACTCAAGAACTTACCAACAACTGCGTTACCTTCATCTGACTCATTACCATCTGTACTTGTTGGTGACAGATATCCAGAGTAGCCAAGATAAGCGGTTCCACCGATAGCAGGAGTACCATAAATTTTATCGGTTACCAGCCATCCCTTAGTAGCAAGAGGAACCTTTTCACCGCTCACTTGCTCATTTTTATAAACATTTCTAGCGTACTTCGAAAGATCTAAAGAAACCACATCAGCCAGCAACATACCAACAGGCACCATCCCGGAAGGAGAGGCAGGAACATGTACGGTGTTGTCGGTTGAATCTGGGTTAACTCCACTTGTCGAACCACTGAAAGATACAACTACCCCACGTTCCGAAATATCAGGAAAGTGAAATTGTATTTCATATGCATTGATTTGTCTGTCAGCTTTAAGTGCCATTATATTTTATCTCCGTTTTAGATTTATAACTGTTCTTCTATAGTTATATACAGTAAAATATTTTACAGTATATTTTATTTACCAAAAATTTTAGCCAAAACTTGAGCACCGCTAACTTCTGGTTGGGTATCATCCACAGAAGCATTTGCGTCGTCTTCTGGTTCAACATTATTCAAAGCCCTTTCAGCAGCTTCTTTGGCATCTTTTTCTGCTTGAGTAACCGTATTATCTACTTCTTCTTGTTCACCCTTAGATACAATGGCATCTGACACAAACTTGAACATTTTTTCAAATTCAGCATCAGACATGTCTCTGATCTGTTCTTTGGTATCTTCTTTGGGTGCAAAGCCAGCTTCAACTAATTTTTCCAACCTCTCTTCGGCAACAGCATCTTTACCAATTTCATTAAGCGAATTTTTAGCTTCTTCAAGCTCTTTGCTTACTTTTTCAGAAGCTTCAGATAGACTTTTTATCTCTTCCTCTTTAGCTACAATTTCAGCCTTAACCTTTTCTATTTCTGATTTAACAGAATCAAGCTCAGTTTTTAGCTCGTCTCTTTCTGCCACAACTTTCGCCAATTCGGCATTTTTGTCAGCGTGCTCAAACTCAGCGATTCTTTTTTCAGCAACAGCCAATTTGCTAGTCAGTTCAGCAATTTTCTCTTCTTGATTCATCTTATTCTCCATTTTAGAATAGTTTATATTAGCTACAGATGTTATTAATGATTTTGGATTAGCAGGCTCATCAACAAAACCCTTACCTATAAAAACAATATTTTTTAAGACTCTACCAATTTTTTTACCATCATATTCTCCAGTCCCACCATAAACACGCAGATGCTTTGTCAAAAAAGCTGTATCTTTTGTTCTGGCCACCACAGTCAATGAATCATCATCATCCACAAATCCATAATCAAATCCATGAAACATACACTCCATAGATACACAAAGCTCACCAGTAGGTCCGCTCTCTTCTATTTTAGAAGCGTATTCCGGAAAAATCGCTTTATATACCACAAAAGAAATATATATATCTATCTGATCTGTAAGTTCATCATCTTTCTTAATGATTTTACCGGTGCTATTATTGACAACCCACGAATCAGTTATATGTCCAACAATTTCTTTTTTGCTATGACCCCAGTTGCTGGGCTTACTAACGGGTGTATCTCTGGCGGACCATATCTCTGAAGGCAAAAAAATATCATCATTTAGATTTATGCCAGCAGAAACTAAAATAGCATCTCCGTACAGAAGATCTACTTGTTTATCAATCTTTTTTGATTTTGACGCTTTAGCCAAACGGGCCAAAACCTTAGAAAAATCAGCGTTGCGAGCCTCTTCTCCAGAACTAGACACATTTTCAAAGCTCTCTCGAAGCTTACTGGCATACGAAGCTACACTATCGCCCTTCGCAATTTTGTAAGGAACATTAATAGCTATAGAGTTATTTTGCTCTATGATATCCCTTAGATTTAGTTCATCTTCGAATATTTCTATATGTTCCATACTTTCGCCAATAAAAAATACTTACTGTGTCTATATTTATATACAGTAAAAAATTATCTAGAGATTAATTTTGCTAAAGATTTTTGTGCAAAAAAGTTTTCTTTCTCATTTTTGTTACTAATAACATCATTCACTAAAGCTGCAACACTTTCGATGTCGCTCGCTTCTGAAGAAGCATCGGTGCTGTTCCAGCCTACACTTTTCCTTGAGGTACTACCATCAGATCCAGTTTCCACTTCTGCATAGCCAAAGTATATGCTTTTCTCCCTTCTAATTACATTACCATCATCATCTCTTATAGGATAAATATAATATCCACCAGAACACTCCTCGGGCTGTATTTCTACACCATCTACCGACACCTTACATGTTTTTGATTCTGAATCAATTTCAATAACAAATTTAGACATTTTTATTCTCCCTCATAACCTTTTTAAAATATTGATATGCCCTAGTTCTATTATCATCACTGCTAGTTAACGGTTTTCTATTTTTTAATATATTCCTAGCTGAGACCATAAGCTCTTTTTTTTGATTGACAGACGGTTCTCTTTTATGATCTGCTCTAAAGTGTTTTAAAAGTTCATCATAAGCAGCCATAACTGCTTTACTTTCAGAATTTTTTGCATCCACCTGATCAGACCCTTCTGAATGTAGAACAATATGATCTTTAGCACTTGCAAATTCCGCCTCAAGACGCTCCATAAAAGACAAGATAGACGATTTCCTCTCTCTAGACATTTTTTACTTCTCCCGCCCAACAGGCTGCCATAATGTTTTTTCTTTCTCTGACAGATGGTTCTCTTGACTTATCAAGATAGAATTTATCCATATTATAATTAAATGATTTAATAATGTTGGTATTAATTGTCCTTTCACCTTTTGCTATTTTCTCAATCAAATCAGAGGTAATAATGTCCGTGGGTTTAATAGCAGATATGACATAATCTACAGAAGACTGTAATTCTGCCTTTTGAATACTAGTTAGACTACGAACATTTTTAGATCCTACTGATTTTAAATACTTTGGAATTATTATTTTTTCAATATCGTCAATAGCACCATCCACATAATTAAAATCTAGGATAAAAGATCCCTCTGTCCTAGGTTTAGTGTTTTCCCTTTTCCTTGGAGCTATATCTTTTGTGTTAGGAGGTCTTCCTCCTTTGTCGTCTAAGTCTACACCATCTCCTCTGTTCAAAGGAGAAAGTGGATCGATAACTCCATCATTCTCTTTGCTCAATTTGTTTTCACGAACTTTTCTGCTAATTTCAACCATAAGATCCTCATTAACAACTTTAAGCAAAGAATCTGTGCTTACAATATTACGATCCCACATACTTATAAGTAATTGCGTCATCACATTTTCATCTTGTAAACTGCGATTATTGAATTTAATAGTTGGGAGAACGTTTATTTTCATAGCAGAACAAAATTGTTCTATCTCATTCTCCAAGAAATCCATCAATGCTTCTCTGCCCTCATCTAGTCTCTCTACAAGAGTTTTTAATTGAATAAAAGCATTGCTGAAATTAGCACCCTTACCACCCAATAGAACTTCGGGAACGCCCAGACCACGCAAAATATCTTGATCCACAACTGTATATTTTTCTGGGTTTAATATTTTGTCAGTAGGAGGATAGAATTCTTCATATTCAAGCAGAGAATCCCAAACTAAATCTACGGTACCACCACCTGTATTTGATGCTAAAATATCCCTAAGTCTATTTACTTGATCCTCAGATGGATATACCTTCATTTTATGATCGCCAAGTTTCCACAACCTAACGGCATTAATAATACCATCTAGTGCAGATCTGTCGGCCTGCTGCATTTTTCTTTTCATGGACAAATCATCTAGAATAGAATATAGAAAGCTTATTCCCCAATCGGCCTCATCATCCTTTTTATAATAAGCAATATATATTTTGCTCATATCTAGATTTACTTTTGTTTCACCATTTTCAATAGCTTTTCTAAGATCCTCTGGCAACTTAGACAAAAGCTTCTTGTCTCCATCTTTTGTAGACCCCTTAAGTCTTGCCATGTCGCGAGGAATAGAAAACTCTAACTGTGTTTCACCAATAATCTTAGCTGCATTTCCACCAACCTTCTTAACAGAGCTTGGATTTATAAAGCTATATCCAATTGGAATAACTCTAGAAGGAGATTTTGGCTCTTTGTATAACTTGGTATCTACACCGCCATTAGTCCATTGTTTTTCTACAGGAATAGTTAAAAGACCGGTCTTCCTTTTTATAATAACGTTTCCATCTCTGTAATAACGCCGCAAAAATTGCTTGGCCTTATTTTTTAATGAAGTAGTTTTTATCCATTTATTTATAATGGCCTGTTCTTTAATTTCTGGATGTATAAATTCCAGCCCATCCGCCCCGAAGTCAGTCATCATATCTATAACGGTACGAACAACACCACATTTTAGATAAGCGGCACGACAAGCTTCAATTATATCATTAAAATCAGTGGGAATTCGTTCATCTTTCCTGTACCAATCATATGTAGTTCTGTTGAATGGAGATCTTACTGTAAGGTTACTATTTATGTCTACTGATGCTCTAGCTACGTCGATACTATCCCCAAAACAAGGGATAACAGAACCTGATCTGGTTGTAAAAACCTTATATCCATCTGTAACAGAAGGAGCATTTTGTATTACTTTATTCTTAGCCATATAAACCTCTAATATGATTATAATTGAACCGCTATTATATTATACAGATTTATGTTTGACAATGACACCAAAATTTGGGGTTTTTTTGCCCTGTTTTATAAAACCGGCCCCAGCCCCTATATAAGGGTTCTTAACTTCTTTACTGGAATTAATCAAAGAACCATTTTTGTGTTCAATCCTACCTCCAAAAACAGGTGGTGCTACATTTATGGAGTCTTGTTTATTTTTATTCCTTACAAAATAGTTAGCGTAAAGTAGGGCAGAGAAACGGTCTTTACGTAACCTTCCCTTCTTTTGGCCTTCTCCCTTAATGTCTGGAGTATCAAAATGCTCAGCACCCAACTTAGAGGTTTGAGAAATTACTATGGTCGAAATTTCATTTTTGAGTTCTTCTATATTCATAACATTATCTTCATATGTATCAAATCTAAGCTCAAGTTGATCATCCATAATATTAGCTTTAGCCAATTCTACAGTATCAAATTTAGGAAACAAAAGACTTTTATTTTCCATATCTTTTTTCATACCATGGTTAGCTTCGCTATTATAATTATTAGTAACTTTTACTTGATTGACAATATGTCTACCATCCATGGAATCTGTCCACTTTTCTGTTTTATCATCTATCAATTCATAAATAGGTAATTCATTGCCCTTATATTTAGCGGGATCAGCAAGAGCTTCGACAATAGCCAGACCACCACCAGCAGAGTCTATTTCTATTCGTTCTATAGGAAATTTTCTACATATGTCAATTATTTGATTAGCACAAAAATCGTAGTAGTTGTGCTCAGAAAGCATTCCGGCTTTCTTTCGTTCGTCAAAATCTTTTTTACGAGTAGCCCAACAGTATACGACCCTGTTGTTTGTCTCGTGTTGTTCTAGTACGACCATAGCCATATTGTCGTTGATGGCCGCAGCATCAACTCCAAGAACACATTTATGATTTTCTTCTCCATACATCTTAGCGGAAAACTGCACCTCAAATCCATCAGAAGTCTTTATGGGTTTATTACATGTACAACTTTCTATCAAACTTCTACGATAAAAACCATTTGTATCGGTAATGAAACATGCTCCATACTCCATGTTAAATTGACCAGTGTGAAGAGTGATCTTAGCCTGTTGTACTATACCCTCATCAAGAAAACCACGAGGCAAAGAAGTGTATGGAATACGCAAAATCGCATAATCACGCCAGTTGAAAGCGTCTAAAAGTGGGTCACTGCCAAATAGATCTTTCATTATTTGGGGATCACCGCATGATTCTATAACCGCTTTCCATTTCTTAAAATCATCTGCAAAATGGTTAAAAGCATAATATGCAGTTCCACTCCTGATAATTTGGTTTCCGCCACGTCCAGCATAGTAAGCCTTTTTTATTTCTTCGCTCCAAGCACCAACTTCTTTGAGTTTGTCTATTTGTGCTGCCTCGCGTACTTTAGCGACAGGGTCCTGAGAAACAACCGCAAAACCCTGTACAACAACGTCTATAATTTCTTTAGGGACAGAGTTGTGCTGTATAAAACAATTTCCATAGAAGCTATTGGTAACCGGGAGGTAAAAATCATACAGGCGTTCCTGCCTCTCTAGCTTTTTGACAGACTTAACCGGCAATAGCCTAGTGGCAGGTTTTTCCCTCTCAAAAACAAAAGCCTTAGATAATACCTCTTTCCAGTCTCTAATATCTAACAATTCTATAAGCATCTTGGCATAAATACCATTTATTCTTAACACCCATTGTTTATTATTGCCTATATTTGATTTTCTTGAACAAATTGATGATATAATATCTAACTTAGCCAATACTATCTGAACCTCTTCCATCAACTGGCGAGATACACTATAGTATGAAACGCCTACTTTTGTGTTTTTTTTATCTTTATACAAAAAGCAAGACCCGTCTCCCTCAAATAAACCACTTAGGAACTTTACCACAACACTCCTCGGGGAGCGAAGTATAGACCACGGTATGATCTTACCCTTGGCTCGCTTTCTACAAAGACCAAGAGACTCCAGTTTATCCCTAAGAACCATATCACACACTCCGACCGTATAAGACTTTTTACACTTCCATCCACGGTCATCTACGTAACATTCTTTTTCTATGTAGTATACCTTATTTTTAGAATATCTTTCTAACATAGAAAAGACTCTATCCGTCATAATTTTGTCTGTATTTACCAAACTTATAGAGTGTTTCGAACAAACAGCCCCTTCGGCCACCAAGACACCCATAAGCCAAGCCAGATCTTCGTCTACTGTAAGTCCGTCTTTTACTATATAATCTGTTGGGAATTTATACTTGTTTTCAAAAATAAGGGAATCGCCCGCCGCCAAATCCTTAGCCAGCTTAAAACCATCCCCAGTCTTAACGGTATGTATGTTAGAACACCGGAAAGTATAGCCATACTTCGTTTTTACTTCAAAAACATCAGTCGGAGGAGTAATAATAAACTTATCTGCAACCTCCATCGGCTTTTGATCATTGCCAGTAAATAGACTCACTCCGGGCAGATCTCTACAGTCTGCTATTCTTATAAGTCCTAGTTCAGTTTCTATAACTGTGTTTTTATCAAGACACGCATATTCATCAATTAAGATATGTGAGTTGTGCTGTCTAAACCCATTGCCCATAAAAGAGTGTGACTCTGGCATAGTATAATCATAAAGTACATATTTACCAACAAGTTTTTTAACACTCGTTACACGCAGCAATGATTTCTTCTTTGCCCTATTTCCGTGTTTTTCAGATTTATTATATGTATCTACCCAATTATCTATGTTTAATAATGACGCCAACGATAAGGCGTTATCTCCATATACCCTAATGGCATGTTTTATTTTGGTGCCACCATTAGCCACCCTGCTATTCCGTCCAGCAAAAATATCCAACTTGGACAAAAGTATCTGGATATCCGAAGACAACTGCTCGGACGAACAATAAAATGTTATACCTAAATTATTATCACGAAACTTATCTTTGTAAAGGATAGCGTTTCCGCCGGTCTCAAATAATCCCCGCAAGAACGAAACCACAACGCTTCTGGGGGATCTAAGAATAGACCACGGTATTTCTCTTTCCTTGGCCGTGGTCACGTCCAATCCAACAGACAAGAGTTCCGACCTAAATTTTTGGTTATTTAACTGGATTTCATAAGCCTTCTTCCTATTTCTGCCCAGCATATCTATGTGCTCTGGTATCTCTATACTAAGAGCAGAAATATCGGGCCTTATCTCTTTTAATAGAGAGATTATCCTGCCTGACATTTTTTTATCGTAGACTTTAAAAGAGATCTTATTTTTACTATCAGTACGCCCACAAGACAGTAGAACTCCAAGAACCCACGCCATTTTTTCGTCTATGGTCAATCCATTGTGAGTAATTATATCTTTCGGAAACTTATAATTGTTTTCAAAAATCAAATAGTCTTGTAAAGTCAGATCTTTCCCTATCTTCCATCCATCCTTTGTATATACTTGATGGATTTCAGAACATATAAACTCATAACCACCAGTTGTTCTTATCTTATAGGCATCTATCGGCTTTGTTTGTAAAAAACAAGAGGGACTTTCTGTCTTATCTTCTATGCCCGTTAAAACAGACATCTTCCCCAAAAGATCTTCAGAATCTTTAATTCTTACAAGACCAACATTTGTTTCTACTATAGTTTTAGGACCAACGCACGCCCTTTCCCCTCTAATTTTGTCACCAGAACCAAGAGGCAAGGCAGAAATCATGCTGTTACCTACTTTCATATAACATCTGTCTGTATCTCTTTTTGGCCCAGAAGCTTTGCCGGTACCAGTAATTTCCTGAAGAACCGGTGCGTTTTCCCAAATGTTAGTCATATAATCAAAAACATGTTTTGCTTGACGAAAACCAGCACCAACTATAACAACTCTTGCTCCTGGTGTTAATACAGCCCTCAATAAAGCATAGACAGCCATAATCCATGTTTTACCTAAACCTCTACTTCCAACCAACAGGGGTAATCTTTTATTCCAAAGGGTATCCAAAATAACAATTTGGAACGGTAGCGGATTAACATTCAATATATACTGAGCAGCAGCATGAAGATAGGAATCACTTGTTAAGAAACTAACTAATTCATCGGCTGGATCTTTACCTATATCGTATTCATGATCATGAAACCAATTATATGTTTCTTCAGGTATATCTTTTAATCCAAGCCAAGAATAGTCATCTTCGGCCACCTGAAGCATATTTTCTTTATATACTAATGCATTCGTTGTTATCAATTTTCTATAACCCTTTTTATAATTGAACGCACTATATCTTTAGATGATAAAGTAGAAAAAATAAAATGTACGCCATATTTTATTTCGTATTCCATAATCATCCTAATAGCAAAACGAGGACTGATAAAACGACGAGATTTTTTCTTAATTCTCCACGGAATTTCCAACATCGCATCTATTGGAAAATCGCAGATTACATATTTATACTTAAACACAGACAATCTTTCCATTTCTTTGGAAAAACGCTTCCCCTCTAATAAATTTCCCCACAATTCCTCTGGGGTTCCCTTACGTTCTAAAACAAGGTCAGGACTGCCTTTTATTTGATAATCACCAGTTGTAAGAGCAACCCTCTCAGTTTTAAAGTCGTCAAAATCCCAAGGAGTTTGTTCTCTCGTATCAATAAGAACAACCACCTCTTTCGGCTTAATATTGGTTTTACGGACAGTCTGGATATCCTTTAGATACTTATTCCAGTGGATAAGGTCTCCAGTGTGATACAAAGAAAAACAATTGGGACATAGTGCTACACCGTTGATATTATTTAGAGGGACATCTTTGGCACCACACACTCCACACTTAGTTCTTTTTTTTTGCTGGCGAGTAGCTATAGCAAAATGTTCGAAACAGCAATAAGCCTGCCCCCAACATTCTGGTATTTTGTTCTGTCTTTCGTAGTATTTGCCACAATATTCACATTTGACCAGTTCATATCCATAACTGTTACGACAAGCGACGGAACAAAAAAGTCTGTCGTTTTTAGCTTCTTTGTCACAATTTAAACACTTCATCTTTTACCACCATGCATTGTAAATTTCAATGCAGATAAAAATATATCAAAGGGTTGTAATTTTGATTTTTTCTTTTTTTTACGTTTGCCACTAGACGACTTTGAAGATCCTTTTTTTTGGTTGGCTACAGTACGAGCTACAATACGTCTAAACTTATCTCTCCAGAATTCTTCGTTCCCAGTAACCTCTTTGTGACATTCGATACACAACGTTATCCCGTTCATTATAGAGTATCTTAATGCTTTAGAATCACTCCACCTAACTATATGATGAGCTTCGATATTACCCTTTTCGCCACACTTCTGACAAGTCCAGCGATCCCTAGTAAATACATTGGATCTCCAAGCCTTGTATTCGGGCGTGTTTTTTTCTGGACGACTATCGCTCATGTCTTCATAAGTCTCTTAATATCAGTCATAACCATCTCTTGGACTAATTGATCAAACGATATTTCTGGTTCCCACCCTAGTTCGGCTTTAGCTTTAGAAGCATCTCCACAAAGCAGATTAACATCAGCAGGGCGATAAAACTTGGGGTCCACCACCACAAATCTAGACCAATCGGTTACTCCAATAACTGCGAATGCCGCATCCAAGAACTCTCTGATGCTGCGAGTCTTACCGGAAGCCAGAACATAATCACAGGGTTTCTGATTAGGGCTGTGAAGCTGGAGCATCATATGCATACCACGGACCATATCGGCAGCGTGCGACCAATCTCTCTTGGCATCAAGATTGCCTAGCCCAAGTGGTTCGATCTCTATATTAGGAAGAATAAGAGCCACTTGCTCTACATCTGGCTTAGATGTAAATTCATCTTTTTCAACCTGATCACTTAATGAACATAAATATTTTTCTCTTTCTTTACTTATTTCAGCAAAAACACGGGCCACATATTTTGTAATTTTGCGAGTAACAAATTCTTCTCCTCTACGTGGGCTTTCGTGATTCATCAAAATTCCGTAGCAGGCAAATAGACCATAACTCTCACGATATACTTTGACCAAACCTTCAGCAGCAACCTTGGCGGCACCATAAGGCGAGCGTGGGCGACATTCTGTTTTTTCATTCTGAACACTACATAGAACATCGCCAAATCTTTCCGAAGTTGATGCCTGGTAGAATCTTATAGAGGGATCTTCTAACCTAACAGCCTCAAGACAATTTTGAACCCCAGTAGCATTAGTTTCCCAAGTGGATTGGGGTTCTTCCCACGAACGATGGACTTGAGATTGAGCAGCTAAATTATAAAATTCTTTTATAGGCATTCCAATATCTTTATACTTACGTATTATAGAAATAATACTGGTCATGTCTGTTACATCGCCATGTTCAATATGGTATTGTGGATGATCTTTGAGATGCCTATTGTTATCACCAAAATCTCCACGAGTAGACCTACGAACCATAGCGACAACATCATAACCCAAAGAGAGAAGGTAATCAGAAAGATAAGAACCGTCTTGACCGGCAGCCCCGGTTATCAATGCTACTTTATTTTTGTTACTCATTGTTTTTCCTCATTTTTTCTTCAACAACCTGCTCAATTAATATTTTGGCTTTCGAATGTGCGGTCTGATGACATTTTTCGCAAAGTGTCACACCATTACTAACCTCAAACACCAAGTGCTTAAATTCTTCATCGCTCTTATGTTTAATGTGGTGGGCCTGCAACTCTTCCGTATTTCCACAGACTACACATTTGTTGCTGTCTCTAGCTAAAACTGCTTTTCTCCACTTCTTGTATTCTGCCTTTTGAGATATCTCATCAAACCATTTATCATATGTAGAACCATCTTTCCACGATCTATGTAAAGAACCTCTCATTGCTTGCCCCTTACAGTAATTGGAGCAAAAATGATTACTGGCCCTATCGACCTTACTTCGTGGACGGAAGAATGGACTTCCACAGAATAAACAAACTATTAATTCTCCCTTTACCTCTATTCCATTCCGTGGAAACTGGTAACCTATTTCATCAGCAAGTGTTCTCAGATAAACACGACTAAGTCCTAGCACACGAGATATTTCTCTCTGGCCCTTTCCCCCCACCATCATTTCTATAGCAGCCATTCTAAGCTGCGGATCAACGATTCTTGCCATTTGACAACCTCTTTTGTTTGTTTACAACACATCGACAAACCCTTGTATATGGATAACCATTGATAGGAGACATTCTCACTACTCCTCTACCATAACAATATTTACAATTAGGATTAGCCAATGAATAATCCCAGATAAAAATGTCGCTCTCTATTTCATGCATTTATTAATCCTCTTTAAATGTTTTTCTTTGTTTTTAATAATTTTCTCGGTTCCAATTCCAAATTTTTCATAGACTTTACATAACACATCGTGATAAGTATATCGTTCTGACACAATTTTTATTTGTTGCTTAATAATATCCTTACGTTCATCTAAAGATAGATCAATAGCTTTTCTACATAAATAAGAGAAGGAATGTGGGCATTTACCAATCCATTGATCGAATGGACTACCCAAAGACAAAGCAGAACTATTGTTAGTTACAACTATTCCGCCACAAATAGCAGCATTAAAATATGCCTCGCTCAAAACGTCATTATTGTCTACTATAGGACTTACAGAAGAAGATGAAATAACGCGAGACACCTTCTCTTTATCTAACTCGGGCTTCCAGCCAAATCCCAATTGAGCAAAATTATGATTACCACTTACCCAATGCGAATCAGAAAATTCCAACAATAATGGATAAGCATATTTTGCCATGTGACCACTACAATTCCAATGACTTTGAGCAAAAGAAATCTTATACTCTAAATCTGTATCGTAATATTTATAATCTATTATATTAGCACAGTTAAAATTATCTATATATTGAACAATATCAGTTTTTCTAGAAGGAGACCACAAAACACATTTGTTAAGATTCTCTATGTTGTCACGAGACATCTTAGATAAGTGTTCTGTATTATATAGATTGCCCAAAAGCAGAACAGGAACATCGAGTCCATTTATAACATCAACAGGTATATCAGATAAAACTTCATTAACTGAAGAGATAATGAAATCTATCTTACCGTCTTTTATTAACCCGGCAGTGATGCTCTTAGCAGTATGGCGATAGGAAACAAAAGTTTCATTAGTATCTTCAAATATAGATTTAAAGCCGTTAGTAATAGTGTCATTAAAATGTGTCCAAAGATGTAGTATTCTCATTTTCTATCGTTTCCTTAGCCTCCTGTTCTTCCTTCTTTTTGTTTTTATATATTCTTTCAGCACGTTTGTCATCTATCAAAACACCATCCTTTTGGCCATCTGGAAAAACTGTGTCTTTTCTCCATTCGTTTTGAATCTTTTCTTTAGCCAATTTAAGTAATTCTTGATGACGACCTTGTACTTCCCTAACCTTTTTATCTTGAAAAATTTCTATCAAAGTGATAAGACTCACACCCTTTTTCTTAAGGCTGTCAACCCTATCTCTCCTCAAGGCGTTCAAACTACTGAGCAGACTATTTTGTCTCTCAACAAGTTTGTCGTAGTCCCGACTCATACTAGCTACCTGAGACCCCATCATAGATACGGTTTGTTGTGCCATTCCTAATCGCTCATTAAAATCATCAAGAGCACTTAAATACTCACTATTGTCAGAAAAGTCATCCTTTTTAGGAGCATCAATTTTTATTTTATTTATTTCTTTTACATATTTTTCTATTTCATCTGTACCAAATTTTATGTCTCTAAGTGTCCTATTCATAAGAATACGAGTTTTAATTAATTCGTCTATTTGGCGATTTTCAGATTGTAGGATATCTTCAAATTGAAGACATAAAGCACCCCATTCTTCAAGGTAATAATTCATCTCCTCTTTTGAAAACTGGGTTTGCAAAATCTCGTAATACATCGCGTTGCGAAGCTCAGTTTGAAAAAAGTTTTTACGCTCTTCTTCTGTTAATCTGAAACCAGCTTTGTTTCCCCCAGTGGTATTTTTAATAGCATCAGGGGTCATAGTAAGAACCTTGCCCCTATTTCCTTTGCGGACACCAAGCTTACGTCTATTACGAACTACACACTCTATAGTCCTTCCAATTGCTTTAGCTATCTCCTCATCTGTTTGTTTCAAACAATTGGCCTGAATATAAGCCACTTCTTGAGGAGACAACCTCATCCTAGTCTTCTTCTGTTTTTTCGCCATTTAATATCTCTCTTACTGCAATTCTTATATCGGCCTTGCGAAAAGAATTTATACGTTCCCCACTTATCATTCTCATAAAATCTTCTGTGTAATTATCAGGAAGAGAATGAACAATTTCCCAATATAAATCATCGGCCATAAGATTCATGTCAGGAGTGGGATAAAATCCATTCTCACCTTCTGGAATACTTTCATAACTTTTGCACGAGTTGAGTCTTTTTTGCGTTTCTGTTGAAAGACGATATGATTCATATCTTTTGCATTTTTCTTTTTTGCCCAAGGCGGTGCATTCATCCGTGTCCTTATCATAAAAATCACATTTATTACAAGGACATCTACTTATTCTATTTACCGAATTATATATATTACATAAACGATTTTTTACCACACAACGCAAAAAATGTTCCACTTCCCCCCTATCAGACCTAAAAGATGGCAATGCTTCTATACAAATATTCCATACTTGTTGGTAAATATCATCTTTATCGTAATATGAAAATGTTTTATTCTTGTGATTATGGGCTATTTTATCAATAGTCCCACTTACTTCATTTATTGTCAATTTCATTATTTTTTATAGCTGCCTCCGCTTCTTCCTGCTCTAGATCTTCAATTTCTAACTCTTCTTCTTCCACAAAGGCACCGCTCATTGCTATAGCAATTCCTTTTTTGTCATTTTCAATTATCATTATTTGCCCCTCTATACAGATGATTTATTCTCTACTATTATAATATACAGTACGGGCTACTAAAGCAAGTAATTTTTTCTAAAGAAAATCAGCCTCATCGTCGAAAATACAGGCAGAAGGGAGGCTAAAAGCCATGATAGTGTTTACAACAGGTGGAGCAGTATGTTCGGACAGTTGCCAAGAAGATTTGGATAACTTCTTACGCAAAAGCAACTTACAAGCCATAAGATTAGGAGACATAGCTGTTGCAAAACCCAGTTATGATTTTTACAAAAGGTGTGTGAGCAGCGGAGCATTGCTAATAAAAAAAGAAAAGTTCGTGGATGTTCTTATGGGAGCCTGCTGAGTATTATGAAAAAAATATTAAAAATAGTAGAAAGACTTGGGATTGAGGGCAATCCCCGCAAACTGACCAGTCTAGCTTATGAAGCCCAGGATAAAATAAAGCTGGGTGTTTTGGAAACATTGGTTCTGAAAATTCTACAGGCAAGGATAAACACCGATTTGTCCCCAGAATATTTTGAAGCCGATTTTGGCAAAGCAGTTAATTTTCTTGATTCTGAAATAGCAAATGAATTTCGTAAAACCATGAATAATTGGAATGGTGATAATAGTGTCTTTGATGATTTCTTGGCAGAGATTTGGGGTAACATGACAGAAGAATCCCAGAGAAATATTCAGGATGCATTACAACTATCTTTTTTCTTATCTTGACTAGTGGATTATTTTACTGTATAAATAGATGGGGATTTTGTGGAGACTCCATCTATGCGTTTGTGCAATTCTCAATGTCCAAAAGGACGATGCGAAATGTGGCAAAAGATGTTGGAAGATCCAGAGAATAAGATTATTGACGGGTGGCTGCTGAAAGAAATAGAGGAAGATGTTGTTATTATTGGATATGTCCCTAGGTGTTTGCTTCATCATAAAAGGATGATTAGCCTAATGGTAGGGCGGTGATCTGCTACGTCGCTGAGAGTTAATAGTTCGTAGAGGTTCGATTCCTCTATCATCCGAGTTTCCACAGTTAGTTTATTGGCTATAAACGTGGTCCTGATAAGACCAAAATGGATGGTTCGATTCCTCCACTGTGGACTTTTTTTTAAAAAAACTAAAGATTTACTGTGTTTTAGTCGATAAGTATAATAGACGTGATGCGGCTGGAGTTACTTCCGTATAAGAAAACACTCCCGCCAGTTTTAAAAAGTTAAAACATTAGCAACTACTGGTGAGTTACAATGGCTGGTCCCACAGCCACAGAGTGAGGGATAGGACAGGTCGTGCTAGGGTCTTGACTGTTATTGTATTGTCTGGTGATTACTAATCGACCGGTAATCTACACCAAATAATGCATTCTCTAGTGTCCTATATGCCACTCACTAACCTTGACGCGATTTTACTAACAGATGGCGAACACGCTATTTGTTGTGGGCCGAGCAAATCACTGGCACAAGATGCCACCGTGCGGCCCACGCGTGTGAGGATGGGTCAGCGGTTGCCTTGATCAGGCATTGTGGGTTCGATTCCCACCGGGTCTACAGGCCGATGGCGAAACTGGCGAGACGCGACAGACTTAAAATCTGTTGGGGCATAGTCCTCATGATGGGTTCAAATCCCTCTCGGCCTACAGATGCGTGGGTAACCCAACTTGGCAAGAGGTCTTGGTCTTAGAAACCAAGTGTTGTGGATTCGAATTCCACCCCACGTACCGTTGATTAAAATGTATAATTTTGTGTGGTTCATAGAATAATGAAAAAACACGGAAGAACAAAACCTATTTATGATGGAAGCGTAGTCTAATGGTAAGACAGCGGTCTTGAAAACCGCCATAGGTTAATTTAAAAGCCTTTGTGGGTTCAAATCCTACCGCTTCCGCCATCGCGTTCTTAGCTTAGTGGGTTAAAGCTCCGCTCTCATAAAGCGGTGATCCTCGGTCCGAGTCCGAGAGAACGCATAATTTATAGAGTTTTGATATGTAGATTACTATGATTTTGTAGCGGCTATAGTTCAACGGTTCAGAACGCATGACTGTCGATCATGTGATACGGGTTCGATTCCCGTTAGTCGCGTAGTAGACGAGAGGGTTTAAGGTTAGTATTTGGCATGTATTATAGCATGGCAGTTTGCACAAACTACGTCGCACTTATCTAGCTCTTTGATAATTTCATCTGTCATCACCATTCTATTTTTCCTAGAGAAGTTGAATTCTTTATCCGAGCAATCTCTATGGTGCAGATGTAATGCGGCTGGGTGTTTATCAAATCCGCATATAGTACATCTTGCCCCTTTATATTCCAACATATTTTGTTTTTGTATGCGTCTTCTCTCTGTTGTTATTCTTACTGAACAATCCTTACAGTAGCAGGAATATTTATTTCTGTTTTTATAAAAATAAGCGAGGTTCTTTTCTTTACCACACTTTTTACAAAATTTGGTTTGTTTTTGCTCTAAGATTAACGCTATCTCATCTGCTCTTCCTTCACGCCACTTCAGTAGGCATGGCTTGCAGTAGCGTAGACATTTATTAATAGCTATTCCACATGTTTTGCAGTTTCCCTGAGGCTTAACCTTTGGACGTAAATGATTATTATATGTAGCAGAACACGACCTTGAACAAAAATGATTCCCGTGCTTCTTTATCTGACTTGCTTCTTTCATAAACTCAATACCACAATTGAGACATTTTACCGAACTTGTTGCCATTCGAAACCACCCCTGTTTAAAGCAGTATAAGTTATCTCGACTCCCTATAGGTATATACAGTAAAAATAAACACAGTAATTTCGATCTTGGTTCGAGTCCAAGCCCTACTCGCAGCTATTTTTTTTAAAAAACAACGAAAAGGAGTTATTATGAACAAAATACCGTATAGTGTTATGGAAAAAGAAATAGGATTTGGATGGGAATTTGCGGGAGTGGGTGAACGTGAAATAGTAGATAGAAATGGTGTTTCATGTGTTGTTATTTATAATGATGGTGTCAATATTCATTTTGTCAGTAATTTTGATCGTAAAAATGATAGAGTTCGTGAATTTAAATTGACTAACATAGCTTATGTTCGTCGTCCCGGTGAAAACAAATGGCTTAAAGTTGTTGAGTCTCCGGAAATCGGAAGCGTGTGGAAAATAAGGGAAATATATTTAGTAGTTACTAGTGTTAGTAATGAGATTGTATACTATACCTGTTTCAAAAACAGAGAAATGTATGATAATTCTTGGCCTATATCAGAATGGTTTGAAAATGATATCGAACGCGTTTTCTCCGACCACATTATTGAGGGCATGGGTGGTGGACGGCGAAGGAGATTTGTTAAGACGGGAGAAGTACGAATCGTTGAGAAACAAGAAAAGGATGTTTGGTATATGGAGTCGGACGGCCGTCCGACTGGGTGGATGGGAGATGCTGATTCGCTTTATCCAGTTGAAATCCTTATTCCTCTAGACTTTGTAATTGACTCGAATAATATGGAGCATCGTGGATTTTCTCATCCAATAAGAGGCTGCACTTGTGAAAGTTGTTTAATGTGTAAAGCTACGAAAAAAGCGAAAAATTTCATTTAGTAATCCAGTTGGGTTACATTGGCTGGTCCCACAGCCACAGAGTGAGGGATAGGACAGGTCGTGCTAGGGTCTTGACTGTTATTGTATTGTCTGGTGATTACTAATCGACCGGTAATCTATACCAAACAATACATTCTCTAGTGTCCTATATGCCACTCACTAACCTTGACGCGGGATGTTGGTTTTTACTAACAGTATCCTAATACACAATTAAGTGTATTTTTTGGGACACGCGACCACCACATGGCAGTGTTTGTCCCACGCGTGTGAGGATGGGTCGGGTAAAGGGCGGTAGCAAATTCAGAACGCCGGGTTTGTCCCACGCGTGTGAGGATGGGTCTTGTACCTAATGGAGCGACGCATTGAACCTTTTGTTTGTCCCACGCGTGTGAGGATGGGTCGCCGCCCTATACGCTAGTGCGAATGGCACCAGTGTTTGTCCCACGCGTGTGAGGATGGGTCACTTCAGGAAAATCTAGGATAAAAGTTTGTCCCACGCGTGTGAGGATGGGTCGTAATCTCCATCCACTTCTATAAAAAATTTATAGTTTGTCCCACGCGGGTGAGGATGGGTCAATGGGTTCGTAGCGAAAAGGATATCGCGTGCCGCTTCTATCGGTGAGATTGGGGGTTCGAGTCCCTCCGGACCTACAAAAAAGTAGTAACACATGTCAAAACCAACCATCGTATATGTTCTTGGTCAGATTTGTGGTTGCACTTGGGATTTACAAGGTGTGTTTAATAATGAAACCCTTGCTGTGGGATGAGGATGAAGTTATAAGTGAAAGGGAGTTAGGATGAAGTGTGTATTGAGTGTGGCCGGTAAGGTTATGATTGGATGTGGATTTTTCTGTGTCTTTAAAAATATAGAATCTGCAACAGCTATATTTGGTTGGATCGCTGCTTTTATTGGTCTTGA
>Ga0265293_10002965_pt1 | contig 32576 bp, 28 predicted proteins | sample Munlanlewell138R_FD_192505 | JGI IMG/M metagenome (GOLD analysis project Ga0265293, IMG submission 192505) | Leachate microbial communities from a municipal landfill in Southern Ontario, Canada - Leachate well 138R | ecosystem: Engineered > Solid waste > Landfill > Unclassified | place: Canada... | reverse complement strand
GAAAGATTTTAGATAAAGATAGACTAAAATATCTAAAAAACAGTTACAACATCAAAATCCTTGAAGACAATGCCCACACGATGGGAGCAAAACTAACATATAGCGATATATCTACTTTTTCATTTCATCCAGTTAAACATATAACTACAGGTGAGGGTGGTGCGGTAGTTACAAATGACAAAGCACTATATGAAAAGATAAAAATGTTAAGAAATCATGGTCAAGATGATAAGCATCAGATGCTAGACTTAGGATTTAACTACCGTCTTAGCGATATCAGCTCTACTCTTGGACTCTCACAGATTAAAAAGCTATACTCTTTCATAGATAAAAGACAGTCCATCGCAAAAAGATATGATAAAGCATTTCAAAATACCATAGTAAAACCGCTCTATAGCTTTACAAAGACTTCACTCTATCATTTGTATGTAGTCAGAATCGACTTTAGCAAACTAGATATTTCTAAAGATGAAGTTATTAAAAAGATGAGAGAAAAAAAGATAGGCGTGCAAGTACACTATAAACCTATAAACAAACAGCCTTACTACAAAAGCCTAGGATATGGAGATGAAGAAACTCCTATGATGGATAGATACTCTAAAGAGTGCTTATCAATCCCTTGCTATCCAACACTAAGTGAGGATGAGCAACAATATGTTGTAAACTCACTACTTGAAGTCTTAAATGCCTAGATGTGTAGCCATAATCCCAGCACGAGGTGGAAGTAAACGCATACCTAGGAAAAATATAAAAGATTTTTTTTCTAAGCCACTTATTGCCTATAGTATCGAGACTGCACTAAAATCCAAACTCTTTGATAGAGTCATTGTGAGCACTGATGACGAGGAGATTGCTCGTACTGCTAAAGAGTATGGAGCAGAGGTTCCATTTTTGCGACCATCTGAGCTAAGTGATGACTTTACAGGAGTTGGAGCCGTCGTAGAACATACACTAAACTCTCTTAAAGAGAGTGGACAAGATTATGATTTCTATTGCCTTATATATGCTACTGCACCACTAATGCAGGTAAAGTACTTAAAAGAAGGATTTGAGAGACTAAGAGACTCAGACGCTTCAAAAGCTCTTAGCGTCACAACTATGCCCTTTCCTATTCAAAGAACATTTAAAATCACTCCAGAGGATAGATGCCAAATGTTTTGGCCAGAGAACTTTATGAAAAGAAGTCAAGATTTAGAGGAAGCTTATCAAGATGCGGGACAGTTTTATTGGAAAGATATCCATAAAGCAGCTAAAGATATCACATTTGGTAGCGATACCATACCCATAGTAATACCTAGACATTTAGTCCAAGATATTGACACGCTTGAAGATTTTAAGAGAGCTGAATTTATGTATGAAGCTGTAAAAAGAAGCGAAAATGAAGATAGGTAATTTTGACTTAGAAAAAGATGGTACTTACATAATTGCTGAACTCTCAGCAAATCATAATGGAAGTCTGCAAACTGCATTAGAGACTATAAAAGCGGCAAAAGAGTGTGGAGCAGATGCTATAAAACTACAAACATATACCGCCGATACTATCACTCTAAACTCTCAAAAAGATGACTTTATGATAGATGGAGGAACTCTTTGGGATGGCAAAAACTTATATGAACTTTACCAAGAAGCTTATACTCCTTGGGAGTGGCATAAAGAGTTGTTTGAGTATGCTAGGAGTATAGATATTGATATTTTCTCCTCGCCTTTTGATAAAAGTGCGGTTGATTTTTTAGAGCAGTTTAATCCAAGTGCTTACAAAATAGCATCTTTTGAGATTACTGATTATGAGTTGATCCGTTATGCCGCGTCTAAAGGCAAACCAATGATTATCTCCACCGGTATTGCTTACGAAGAAGAGATTCAAGATGCTGTTGATATTTGTAGAGAAGCTGGGAATGAAAATATCATCTTGTTAAAATGCACAAGCTCTTACCCTACTCCACTCGAAGATGCTAACCTTTTAACAATTGCAGATTTGGCAAAGAAGTTTAATGTTGTAAGTGGATTTTCAGACCATACACTTGGAAGTTTAGCACCAATAGTTGCGGTTTCTCTTGGAGCAAAAGTGATAGAAAAACACTTTATCATAGATAAATCTATTGGCGGCGCAGATGCTGAGTTCTCAATGGATGCAAAAGATTTTAAAGAGATGGTTCAAAAGATAAGAGATGCTGAGAAACTTCTAGGCTGTATTGACTACGGTATGAATGATAAAAAGATAAAAAATCGCAGACATGCAAGAAGCATCTATGTATCAAAAGATATAAAAAAAGGTGAACTCTTAAGTGAAGAAAATCTCAAATCAGTTCGTCCTAGTTATGGAATGCATCCAAAGCATCTGAGTGAGGTTTTAGGTACAAAATCTACAAAAGATTATAAATTTGGAGATCGGTTTGAATATCCTAATAAGATGTGACTCTTCATCAAGCATCGGAACTGGACATGTTATGAGATGCTTAGTTTTAGCAAAACAATACACAGATGCAAGCATAGTTTTTGCCGCTCAAGATTTAGATAAAAACATAAATCACAAGATAGTTGAAGCTGGATACAGAGTAAAACTTTTAAAGACAAATGATCTAAGTGAAGTTGTAAAACTCGTCACTAAACTAGATATAGACTTAGCCATCATTGATAGCTATGATATAGACTATAAGTATGAGAAAAAACTAAAAGAAAAAACAGGTGTTAAGATTTTAGCACTCGATGATACTTATGAAAAACACTACTGTGACATACTTTTAAACCATAATATTTATGCAAAAAAGAAAAAGTATAAAAACTTAGTGCCAAAAGAGTGTGAGATTAGATGCGGTGCAAAATATACTCTTTTACGAGATGAATTTATAAAAGAAAAGAGCAGATTAAAAAGGAAAAAACAATTTAAAATTCAAAATTCAAAAGTCAAAATTTTTCTAGCTATGGGAGGAGCTGATACCGCTAATATAAACATAGATATACTAAAGACACTAAAAAACTTTAACAACATCAAAGTGCACCTTGTAACTACAGATGCAAACAAAAACTTAGACAGACTAAAAAAATACTCAAAAAACAGACCTTGGATAAACCTACATATAAACTCAAATAAAATAGCGAAACTTATAGCAAAAAGTGACTTTGCAATAGTAACACCAAGTGTAACTGTAAATGAAGTATATTATTTAGGATTACCTATGATCGCGATAAAAACGGCAAAAAATCAAAGAGATATGTATAAATATCTAAAAAAGAAAAAGAATTTAGTATTACAAAAATTTAACAAAAATAAGCTTAGAAAAATGGTTAAAAAATTTGGGATAGTCAGTCATACTATACAGGATAAAATCTATGAATAAATCTATCCTCATAACTAGTATCGGTGCTAAAATCCCACTTATCAAGGCAATTGCAAGAGCAAAAGATGATTTTGACTCTACTATGAAAATAATTGGAGCTGATAGCAATCCTAATGTTTTTAGTCGAATTACAGTTGATGATTTTTGCCAAATCCCTCCTCTAGAAGAGCTATCACTTGAAATACTTTTAAAATATATACAAAAATATAAAATTAGATATATCATTCCAACACGAGACGCCGAGCTCCCTTTTTTTTCACTTCACAAAAAAGCATTAGCAGATAAAGGCATTGTTGTTTTTGTCGCTGATATAGAAGTGGTAGAATTTTGTTATGACAAACTTCGCTTTTATGAAATTGCTAAAAGTACTTGGGCAATTGAAACTACACTAAATATTCATGAGCTTCAAGTTGATTCTTTTGTAGTAAAAGAACGCTTTGGTTCTGGTGCAAAAAACATGGGATCTGATATTGGTAAAGCTCAAGCTATCGAACATGCTAAGAAACTTCAAGAACCAATTTTTCAACCATTTATCAAAGGACAAGAATACAGCATCGATTGCTATGTTGATAAAAATGTCGTGTGCAGAGGTGTTATAGTTCGTTCTCGTGATCTTGTAGTAAATGGTGAGTCAAAGATAACAACAATCGTACATGATGAAAATTTAGCACAAAAGGCTTCTGATTTTGTAACATATCACAAGATTCAAGGACATAGCGTACTTCAGGTGTTACAAAACGAAAAAGGTTCCTTTCTTATAGAGTGTAATGCACGCTTTGGAGGAGCTTCAACGCTAAGCGATTATGCTGGTCTAAAGAGCTTCTTATGGTTTTTACAAGAGTCCAACAAAGAAGATTTACAAGTGAATATTACAAATAAGATTATCAAGCAAATACGCCAAGACAAGGACATTTATATTGAAAGTTAAAGTTATCGTATTTGATTTAGATGATACATTGTATGATGAAATCAGTTTTGTAAAAAGTGGTTTTTATGCAGTATGCAAATATTTTATACCTAACAATCCAGACACGATGTTCAATAAAATGATGGAAGTTTTACAAGAAGATGGTAGAGGTAAAGTTTTTGATAAAACATTCATATATTTTAAACTTTATACAAAACAAAACATTAAAAAAGCTTTGACAATTTATCGTACCCATTTACCAAAAATAAACCTTAACAGTGATGCAAAAAAGATGCTTAGTTTTTATAAAAAACAAAATATTCCTCTTTACATTGTCACAGATGGCAATAAAATTGTTCAAACAAATAAAATTAAAGCTTTAGAACTTGAAAATTTGGTAAACAAAGCTTTCATCACCCACCGATACGGTATAATACATGCAAAACCATCAGCTTATTGTTTTACAAAAATTGCGAAGTATGAAAACATAGACTATAAAGATATAGTATATGTTGCCGATAATATTAACAAAGATTTTGTTGGTATCAAAGAGCTTGGATTTCGCACTATTTGTATAAAACAAGGAATGTTTCAAGATGTTGTAAAATCAGAAAAGTTCCAAGCAGAAAAAGATATAAAGAGTTTACTTGAGCTTAAAAATATTTTAGTTTGTAAATAATTTTTTTTGATTTTAAGGAAGAGTATGTGTAAAGAAAAAATATTAATTTTTGGTGTAGGAGTAGCGGGTAGAGCACTCTATAGAGAACTAAACAGTACGCATAATATTATTGGATTTATAGATAACAACAAAAGACTAGATGGCACTAAATATAATAATAAAAAAATACACTCTTTAGATAAACTGCCACTTCTGAGCTTTGATAAAATAGCTATTACTGGTATATGGGTCAATAGTATGAAAAACCAACTACAAAGTCTGAATATCAAAGATAGCAAAATAATGGAAATAGCTGATAACGCTATAAATTTTTCTACTCAAAGCAGAACTAAAGAAACAGATAATATTATGAAAAATATATCTCAAATATTTACTGATAACAAGATAGATTACTACATAATCGGTTCATCACTTGCTACACTCTTTAGAAATAAAGATTTATCATCTGTAGCTGATGTTGATCTATTTTTAACATCACAAAAGGATGCGATTAGCTTTTATGATTTTATAACAACTAGCCCTTTATTTAAAGAGTACGATATAGAAAAAGTTCTTTACTTAGAAGATGAGATCCTAGTAAAAAAAGGCGATATTAAAAAAATCATAATCTCATCTAATTCTATAAAAAGCCAAGAAGAACCCGCTATAGTTGATATAAGTATTGCTGACTTTTTGGATGAGAAATACATGGTTAGACATGGAGAAAACTATATCTATATACCAAAAAATTTATGTGAGGGTATTAGATACTATAAATACAAAGATTTAGAACTTCAGATACCTTTTCATGCCCAAGATTACCTTTGTCTCTTGTATGGAGAAAACTGGATAATTCCACCTAAGAAATGGGATCAAAGTGACTATGGAAACTTAATCTCTCCAGCAGAGATGCAAATACTAAAAGATACTCTTGATGCATGAAAAAACAATAATTACTTATGGAACTTTTGATATGTTTCATATTGGACATCTAAAACTTCTTCAAAGACTGAAACAACTCGGTACAAAACTTATTGTAGCAGTTTCAACAGATGAGTTTAATACTATCAAAGGAAAAAAAACACTTATTCCTTTTGAGCAGAGAATTTTAATAGTTCAAAATATAAAGTGTGTTGACATGGTTATTGCTGAACATAACTGGGAGCAAAAAGCCAATGATATTATAAAGTATAATGTAGATATTTTTGCGATGGGGGATGATTGGGATGGCGAGTTTGACTTTTTAAAAGAGTATTGTAAAGTGCTTTATTTACCAAGAACTCAAAATATTTCAACTACAGAACTTAAAAAAGAGTTGAACAAATATTTAGGAATAAGTGATGAATAAAAAAGAGAAAATTATACTATTTGGGGCAAGTAGAGGTGGTGAAAATTTTATAAAACACAATAAAACACAATATGATATTTTGGCTATTGCTGATAATGATGAAAAAAGATGGGGAAGTCTTTTGGAAGGCTTAAAAGTTATTAATCCAAAAGATATTTTAAAATATGATTTTGGCAGTATTTATATTACTAGTCAGTGGGTAGATAGCATAATTTACCAGCTTACAGACGATTTTAAAATATCTTTAGAAAATATAAAAATTCCTAAAAAATCTAGTTTAAAAGAGAGTTTTAAACCATTTGAACATGTTGAAACGCTCAAATTTGCTAGAGAGAGTTTGTGTAAAATAACGCAGTTTTTATCAAATCACAATATCATAGCAATCGTAGATTCAGGAACGGCTCTTGGTATAGTTAGAGATAAAGATTTAATAAAATGGGATGATGATATAGATTTTGCTATAGATTCTAAAGATTTTGAAAAGCTCATTAGTTTGGTAGATGGTTTAAGAACTATTTTACCAAAAAATGAATATTCAAAATGGAAACTTGAAGTGATAAGTTTATCAAATGATGATGTATGCTTGAGCTTAGAGCTTCAAAGTAGTGATTTAAATATGTTAAAAGAGTTTGAAATAAGTTTACAAAAAAGAACTATAAAAGATGGCTTATCTCATCTTGACTCATCTGCTGGAATATTTTATGCCCCAGCTTTATATTTTGAGAAATATGAGAGAGTAGAATTTTTTGATGGTTTTGTCTATCTTCCTTACAAAGTTGATGACTTTCTAACTTTTATGTATGGAAACTATAAAGAGCCTAAAAAAGACACTTCGATTGAAAATTATGATAATAGAGTAGTTCAAAAGAAGAGAAATATAAAATCTTTTGATGTGAGTAAAAGAGTTATATTATAATAACATTTATACGGGATAAAACTCTACATCTCTAGTTTCATTTTTAATCTTATTATAAATTTGAAATATTATATTATTTTTATTAAGATACTTATCTTCATTTATTATATTAATTTTTGATAAATTTTTAAAATTGTTGTAAAGTAATAAATATTTAAGTAAAGGGTTATTTGTATTATAAATACTAATATTTAAATGGTTTTTTTGTTTTTCAAGATCCATAGTTTCAATGTTTCTAATTAATTTTGTCATATTTCCTGAAAATTTTAGATTCTCTTTTTGTGTATTTTCTAGTTTGAATATATTCTTATAAATGCCTTTTGAATTTAAGTTTTTGATTACATCATCTTCTCTTCCAATCGAGCAGATAACTATGCTATCATAATCAATTTTATTAATCATATCAGGATTTTGAATATTAAACTTAACTATACTTCTTTTATTAATTTCTTCAAAATTTATATCTACAATTTGAATTATTTTTGAACCTAAAATACTATGCATTAAAACACCAATATGAGAATATCCATATATAATAATTTTTTTCTTATTTGCTTGCCCTTGTATAAGTTCTTCAAATAATTCTACTGATTTGTTAAAATTCACAAAAGAAGATAATTCTTTTTTATTATTATTTTTTATATAGCTTGAAATTAATTTTGTATTATATTTAGTGTATTTATTTAGTACATCTTTATATATACTTGTACCAATATTATGAGTTAAATTATTTTCTAATAATATATTTTTCTTTAAATATATTGATTTAAACTTACTAATTAAAATATCCCAAAAAGTATAATATCCGGTATATGCTTCTAATGGTAATAGTTTTGGGTACTTAATCTTCAGTTCGTTATAGATATCTTTTATTTTTATATAAGCAGATACTTTATAATTATTTTCTAAAACTTGATTGGTAAAAGACATTTCATAGTTTTTAATGATTTTTCCTTTATCTTTTAAATCTGTGCATTTATTCCAGAATGTATTATAAAACTTACTTTTAATTATTTTTTTATTGAAAACCCAGAAAAAACTTTGTATATGATAATTTAAATAATAGCTATCACTTAATCCCCAAAAATCAACTTTTTCATTTTTCATTTTATTAAACATAGTTTTTGGATTATATAGAGGAAAAAATATACTGTCATTTAGATGAATTATCTGTTTATAATGCTTGTAATTTCCAATTGAATGAAGTCCGGTTTTCCATGAAACAAAGTCATAGCCTACATTTTTTTTTATGATGGCTATTTTTATAAAAGAGCTTATTTTTTTTAATTCTCTATTTTTCATATTTTCAGCAGTTGAAATAAATACGATGTCATACTTTAGTTTATAAAGTTCCTTAATCATATAGACAACATATTTTTCTATGGTATTATTTATATCAAAATGAGATAATAAACACAATTTATTAAGATTTTTCTTTTTGTATTTCTTTAAGAATAATATATCTTTTTTCTCATCGATTGACAGATTTATTATATTTTTTTTACTCATTTATAATTTCTTTAATACAGTAATAGATTCAATATCAGTTTCATGAGTATGTTCTATTATTTCAATATTTAGCATTTTATCGTCAATTGCTCTTTGTATATGATCAATAAATGTTTCACTTGTCCAAACATGGAAATGGGTATCTAACCCTTCTTGTGTGTTTTTTTTAGCAACTTCAATAGCTTGACTACCTTTTAAATTCGATATATTTAATGCACAATCAAGAAAATGTAAATATCTAGAGTTTTCTGAACCATGTAAATATTCAGTTTTTAAATGTTCATATGTAGTTAGTTCTCTATTTTTATCAAATGTAAATCTTTTATCAGGAACTGCATAATATAACAAACCACCTTTTCTAATAACTCTTAAATGATTTTGGATTGTTTTAAATACATTTTCAGTATGTTCGATCATGTGATTTGCAATTAAAAAATCATATTTATTATCCTTGATGCTTAGAAGTAATTCACCGTTGTCTATAATATTTGGATATACGCAATAATAATCTTCATATTTAGGAAAACGTTTTTTTATGTCATCTATACTCATCTGGTCTAAATAGTCTGCTTCACAACCATCAACTAAAGGTGTTGGTGCATGAAAAGCACCTATTTCTAAACCTCGTCCTTTCAAATATTTTTTTGATATTTCATATCTTATCATCGTAGTTTTATCTCTCGTTTTTCTAATGTCTCTTACAAATTTATTGTAATCGTCTCGAATAGATAAATTATTTTCTATTAGTTTATAACTTGGCACATATTTATCACTTATCATTTTTATTTCTCTTTTTAATTATTTCTTAATCTATAAACTTACTTTTATACTATTCCAAATATTTATTTTAAACTAAAATCTTCCCTTATTAATGTAAGATTTGGATTGTAAAAAGGATCTCCTCTTTTGAATATTATGGAATATCTTTTTTTTATATATTCAACTTCTCTTTTAAATCTATCCATTTTAATTGGAGTATTTTCTTTACCTCTAGATATTGATTCGTAGTGATATGCTTCACAGTATGGAGTGAAAATATTTCTATAGCCCTTTTCTTGAGCTCTAAGACAAAAATCTACATCATTAAAAGCAACTTCTAAATTAATTTCATCTAAACCATTTAATTCTTTATAAATTTTAGTTTTTATCATTAAACAAGCAGCCGTTACTGCACTCATATTTTGCACAGAAACTAATCTATAAAAATAGCCATTAGAATTAAAATTATAATATTTATGAGAATGTCCCGTACAACCATATATTCCAATTATAACTCCTGCATGTTGAATTCTATTATCAGGATAATATAATTTAGCTCCAACACAAGCTATATCTTCTCTTTGAGAATACATTAGCATCTCTTCTATCCAGTTTGAAGAAATTATTTTTATATCATTATTTAAAAGAATAATATGTTCACCTTTAACATAATTATTAACAGCATAATTATTAATTTTAGAATAGTTAAAAGGGATATTTAACTCATAAAATTTAATTCTTTTATCTTTTGATTCATATTCACTCATTAAATCAAAAATTTCTTTTTCTAGGCTATTATTGCTTATTCCAATTATTTGAAAATTTTTATAAGTTGTTTTTTCAAAAATTGAATCTATACACATTTTTAGTAATTCTGGTTTGTCTTTAAATGGTATTATGATACTAACTAAAGGTTGTTTATCTAAAATATATTCGATTTTATAGATTCCTGGGTATTTGCCATCTTCCAGTTTTGCATTAATACCCCTTCTTTTTAAAGCTTGTTTTATAATTTCTTTTTCGGAACTTTTAATATTGTTAAATTTATTTATAGTTGAATTCTCAATTTTTCTAGAGTGATAAAGGACTTTTTGAATATGCTGAATATTTGATGTTTTTTCTATTACTTTTAAATATAAATCATATTCAAATACTCCATCTAATTCTGAATTATAGCTATCTTCCATATCAATAAATGATTTTTTAATAACAGTTAAATGTTTAATATAGTTGTGTGATAACAAAGTATCAGGAGAAAAATCTGATTTAAAATGTGGTTCACAAAAAGTATTATCGATATTTATTTTATCTTCATCACTATAAATAAAATCTGCTTTTGTTTCATTTATAGCTTTTACTACTTCATATAGTGCATTATTTGTAATTTTGTCATGACCGTGAACAATAGTAAAATATTCACCAGATACTAATTTAAAGGCTTCATTTATAGTACTAGAAAAATTAGTCTTTCTTCCTAAATATTTAATTCTTTCACTAGAGATTGAGTTTAGATATTCAACCATTTTATTATTTATATTTGAAGTAGAAATTAAACATATCTCCCAATTTTTGTACCATTGATTTTGTATAGAATTAATAGCTGACTTTAACCACTCTTCCTTTTCATAATAGTTCAATAGTATAATAGATATTAAAGGTTTTTCTTTAAAATTTAAAATAGTATGATTTACTGATTTTGTAATTGTTTGTTCTACAAATTTATATTTAATATTATAATTTATTTCATTGTAAGCATATATAGCTTTTATATTATAATATTTAGTAAGTTGAGATTTAATCTCATCTATAAAAGAACTGGTAATTATTACAATAAATTCTTCATTTTGATTAAATAATATTTCAGGATTATGAATAATATATGATTCAACATCTTTCCCATGTTTATTAGTATCATTGTCACATATATAATCTGGATATATATCACATCTTAAGAAATCATATAATAATTTTTGAAATAAAGTTGAAACTCCAAAAAACACCAACTTACTATTTTTTTTGTTTTTTAATTTATAAGAAATAATTTCTTTACATTCTTTATTTAAGAGATTTGTACATTTTTCTAAGTTCTCCATCTTTTTCTCCAAATTCTCATTCAGTTTTTAATTTATAGCTTATTTCATTGTATGAATATACTGCTTTTATATTGGGATATTTAGAAAGTTGAGATTTAATTTCATATATAAAGGAGCTTGTAATTATGACAATAAACTCTTCATCTTGATTAAATAATATTTCAGGATTATGAATAATATATGATTCAACCTCTTTCCCATGTTTTTTGATATCATTGTCACATATATAATCTGGAAATACATTACATCTTGAGAATTCATTTAAGATATTATTAAATAGATTTGAAACACCAAAAAAAACTAAATTATTTTCTAAATTATTTTGTATAACTATTGAATTTTTATTTTTTGCAGATACATAAAATTTATTAGATAAATTATGTTTCTTTAATACTATATCTTGGCTAATAATATAAGATGATTTTTTAGATGTAATTCCTTCATCTAAATAATATTTTATGATTCCAGTTTCTTTAACATAAATGCCTTGATGTCCTTTAAGAGCAATTGTAAGCCATAAATCCCAATCTTGAAATCTTTTAATTTCAGGATCAAAATATGGGAAAAATTCTTTTTTTACTAATGAACAAGTATCAATATAATTTTGAAACATCAACTCTTCCAAAGAAAATTCTTTACTTTTATGATAATAGTTTTTACCAATAGGATGAGTTGTTGGATCCATTACTATAGCTTGATAGTCAGTATATGCAAAAACATACTTTAGATTATTTTCAATAGCTTTATATAATATTTGTAAATGGTTGCTAGGCATTATTACATCATCATCACATATAAATATATATTCTTGAGTTGCTTGTTTTACTCCTTTGTTTCTTTTTTCTTGATTTGATAAATTTTCATCATCTATAATAATAATTTCTGCTGGATTATTAGCCTTTATAGATGGTAAAACAAATGCATTTACAAATTCTAATCTGGACTTTATAACAACTAATATAACACTTACTGGGATGTTTTTTTTATCATTTAATAGCTTAGCTTTATCTCTTTTTAACCAATTAAAATACACAGTTATTCCACCTAATCATCATTTCCAAAAATATCTCTAGTATAAACTTTTTCTTCTACATCTTTGAGTTTTTCACTTAATCTATTTGCTACTATTACATCTGATACTTTTTTAAACTCATCTAAATCTTTTATTACTTTTGAGTTAAAAAAAGTATCTTCTTCTAGTACTGGTTCATATATTACTACTTCAATACCTTTTGCTTTTATTCTTTTCATTATACCTTGTATTGCAGAGCTTCTAAAGTTATCTGAGCCTGTTTTCATTACAAGTCTATATATACCTACAACTTTAGGATTTCTAGAAATTATTGAATCTGCTATAAAATCTTTTCTTGTAGAGTTTGATTTTACTATAGCTTCTATTAAATTACTTGGCACTTCACTATAGTTTGCTAAAAGTTGTTTTGTATCTTTTGGAAGACAGTAACCTCCATATCCAAAGCTTGGATTATTATAATGAGTTCCAATTCGTGGATCTAGACCTACCCCATCAATTATCTGTTTTGTATCCAGATTATGTATTTGGGCATAGCTATCAAGTTCATTAAAGTATGCAACTCTCATAGCAAGGTAAGTATTTGAAAATAGTTTAATAGCTTCTGCTTCAGTAGAATCTGTAAATAATATTGGAATATCTTTTTTAATAGCACCTTGTGTAAGTAGTGAAGCAAAAAGTTCTGCTCTTTTACTTTGTTCACCTACAATTATTCTACTTGGGTATAAGTTATCATATAAAGCTTTTCCTTCTCTAAGGAATTCGGGAGAGAAGATTATATTATTTGTATTAAATTTCTCTTTTAAGCTTTTTGTATATCCAACTGGAACTGTTGATTTAATAATCATAGTTGCATTTGGATTTATCTCTAATACATCTTTAATTACTGCTTCAACACTTTTTGTGTTGAAATAGTTAGTTTGAACATCATAATCAGTAGGAGTTGCAATTATTATAAAATCAGCATCTTTATACGCTTCATTTTTATCTAAAGTAGCTTTAAAATTTATATGCTCTTTTTTTAAATACTCTTCTATTTCCTTATCTTCTATAGGAGATATTTTATTATTTAGTATTTCTACTTTAGAAGGGATAATATCAAGAGCAACTACTTCATTATTTTTAGCTAAGAGTAATCCGTTTGATAAACCTACGTAACCAGAACCAACTATTGTTATTTTTATATTTTTAGACAAAATATTATCTTTTATGAGATATAAATAATATTTCATTTTTAATAAATCCATATTCTTTACTTTTAAAAATCTGATTATTTTTCCAATCGAATTTTTCAACTTCAAAACCTACTTGTTTTAATTTTAAAAGATAGTCTTTCCCATAAATTCTTACATGATCCTCTTGTCCAAATATTTTTAATCTATCAGATGGTTCTATAACAGTTGAATCTTCAAAAGTTTTTTCTAACTTAAATGATATAGGAACCTGTAAAATAGCAATTCCTTTAGGTTTTAATATTCTAAGAATTTCGCTCATTGCTTTTTTGTCATCTAAAATATGTTCTAAAACATGATTGCAAATTACTAAATCAAAAGTATTATTTTCTTCTGGTATTTGAATAATATCAATATTTTTATCAACATCTTCTCTATATGCATCTGCACTTAAATATTCAATGTTATCAAATGATTTTAAATATTTTCTGATATTTCTTTCTGGAGCAATGTGAAGTATTTTATAATTGTTTTTTTTAGGTATTTCAATAATATTTTCTAGATACATATATAATAATCTTTCTCTATCTACTGAATTACAGCTAGGACATAAAACATTTTTACGATAGCCACCACCGATAACTTCTAATTTTTGTAAAATATCTTCATGGATTCCTCCTGGAAAAAACTCATTATTTTCATGGGCACATATTGGACAGTTCATCTTATAGTTCCTTCGAAAGTAGTAATGTTATTTTAAAAAGCTCAATCATTAAAAATATTTAAAGAAATTAATCTATCATATTCTATACCAATTGATATTAATTCATCAAAAATAGTTTCATTTAAGACAGAAATAATAACTCTTAAATTATTATCGAAAATATAATTTATATTTTTAATTTCTATACCATTAGATAATATCTTATGCTTACTTGGATCTTTATCCACTATATACTCTATTTTATTGGATAATTTATCTAAAATTAATTCAGCTATAGTTCCAGCCCCATAGAGTAAAAAAGTTTCATCTAATTTTGCCAATTCTTCTATCTTATTTCTAACTTCACTAAAACAGAGTTTTGCATGGCGTTTTTGTAAAGATTTCTTTGATAGATTAATAAAGTATTCTTTTTTATTATTGTCGTTACAATCTAAATTATTTACAAGTTCAAATTTCTTTTTACACATATAACTCAAATCATAATCAATTTTTGTTTCTCCTGATATTCTTTTCATATATTCTTGATTATTATTTGTTCTTGTTGGATATCTTCTATAAAATGTAGCATTTGTATTTTGTATAAACTTTCCTTTTGATACAAGATTACAAAGTATGACATGATCTATAGCAGAAACTAGACTATAATCACAAGAATTTAACAACTCTTCTGTTCTAGCAAGTCCAAAGAATATTGAGCAATTAGATAAGCTATTTATTATTGTATAAACTCTTGTAAAAATATCATTTGATTCTACTCCAAATTTTAACTCTCTTGCATCATAATATCCTATAATTTGGTTATCATCATCTATATTTGTAAAATTAGGGTAAGCTAATACACAATTTGGATTCTCTTCTAATATTTTTTTCAATTCAAAAGTATAATTTTCTTCTAAAATATCATGTCCTCCCATAGTCATAACATACTTAGATTTTACCTGAGAGCATAAAAATTCACCATTTTTAATAGCACCAATATTATTCTCTTGCTCGTAAAAAATTAAATTTTTATAGTCTTTAGCTAGTTTTTTACAGATTTCAGGAGTTTTATCAGTAGAGCAATTATCAGAAACTATTACATATTCAGCTTGGTTAACTGCTGATAAAATAGCCTGCTCTATATGTTTTTCTTCATTGTAAGTTGGTATTAAAATAGTTACATGTTTCACTTGATACTTCCATCTTTTAAATTGTTATTTGCAATATTTATTAAAAACACATTCTAGAGTGTCCTCTATTTCATTACAACTCAAAGATTTATCTTTGCTACTATGCAATGGTAGTAAATTGTCTAACTGTTTTTGTGTAAAGACATCTAAAATCATTTTTTCTAATATCTCAAAAGTATTATTATCATGATTAACTCTATGCCCCTGCTTAAGATTTTCAAGTATTTCTTTTAGCTGTGGATATTTATTTTTATAGTCATCACTACTTTTGTTCCCAAAATATCTATAGTTATCACTCAATAATACTATATCATTTCCTTCATCATTAGGTGTATTGTTACTAATATGATACTTTTTATCTTCTCTACGAGAGTATTGTTGCCCATCAAAACTATAAAGACAATCATTTCTATAAGAATATTCTTGTTGTTTGTAATATTCTCCATCCAAAAGTTTGTTGGTAACTTCTGCAATATAAATAGGTTTATTATCCAATACATTAGAACCAAAACCAATAATAAAATCATTGGTATCTATTGTTGAACGAATTTGTGGTTTACAAATCGCTAAAGACAATAATCCATCTTGAACACATGGTGCTCCACCATTATCAACAATCATTTTATAAAAAGATATTTTTGTTTTTATTTCTTTCATTTTAAGCCTTTATTCTTTTCAAATAACCATCAGGTGCAACAGTTATTAACAGTTTATTTTCTATATCTTTATCTATTACAAAATCATCACACTCTTTGAGATATTCCCAAACAGCTGTTTTAGGATTATTTCCTTTATCCCAAGGTCTATCATTAGAAAATTCACTTGGCATATCCTCCACTAATGTATCAAAAACAATACAATAACTTCCTATACTAACTAAAGAAGAATAAGCCTTCAATTCACTCAGAACATGATCATGCGTGTGATTACTATCTAAACATACAAGTATTTTTTTCCCACTTTTTGCAAATTCATAAACTTTTTGTATCATTTCTTCATCTATGCTTGAGCCTTGAAACATTGTAATCTTTTTACTCATTTGATGTGCTTCTATCGCTTTGCGGTTATGCTCTCGTATATCTATATCTATACCTAAAACCTGTCCATTTTCTATCTCTCCACACGCTTCAAGAAGAGTGAGCATAGATGCACTAAAGATAAGTGAACCACCATGAGCGATACCTGTTTCTATTATCATATCTGGTTTTACATCCCAGATAATCTCTTGCAATGCTATCATATCTTGCGGAGTTTGTATTATTGGTCTTCCTAACCAAGAAAAATTATAAACATATTGATTAAGCATACTTTCTTTTAGCCATTCATTAGCTAATACCTTTAATGTTTTGTCGTTTCCATTTTTAGTGATTCTTGCTTCTCTATCTTTTTCAAATTGTTTTATTTCATCCATTTTATAACCCTTTTATAATTGTATTTTTAGTCCATCAATAAAATTATGCTTAAATTCAATAGAAAAATCTTTTTTAATTTTACTATTTGATAAATTTGAATACATAGGTTTTATAGTTTGATTTGTTGTAATATCCAAATTTAAAATCTTTGAAATATCATCTATAGAATAACTTTTACCGTAGCACAAGTTATAAATATTAGTTTCTTTAATATTGTACATAATATTGACAATGCTTTGTACAACATCATCTATGTGAATGTAATCCTTTTTTGAATATCTATTCTGTTCTACTGATAAATTAGATAAAGATTCTTTTTTGTATCTTATTAGTTTTTTAATAAAAGTAGTATCATCTAAAGTATCGAATTTACCATATACATTTGATAACCTTAAAATACCTATTTTGTAATTTATTTTTTTTGAATAATTAAATAATAAACTTTCTGCTAATTTTTTACTTCCATCATATATATAATCCAAATCTAAATTATTATTGCAACCATATGAGTTTTCATCAAAAACAGTATTTTTGTTATCTGAAAACCCATAAATACGACTAGAGCTAAGATATATATAACTATGTTTTATTTTCGCTTTTTTTAAAATATAGCTATTCAAACTCAAATTTGATTCTATGGTTTCTATAAGCTGCTGTCTAAAGTCTCCACTATTTCCAGAAGCATTGATTAGATAGTCAAACTCCTCTTTCTCAATTATTTTTAAATTTTTTCTAGTTATAACTATTGCTTTTATATTCAAACTTTTTAAGTAAATTAAAATATTAGAGCCAATATAGCCAACACCTATAATTCCAACATTCACTTAGACTGTCCTATTCCCGTTAAATGATAAACTATAAAAAAGATCTAATCTTGGCAAAATAGATTCTACCGCAACAAAAAAGTAATCCGCATCACTTAAATTTTTACTAACATCGGCGAATGATAGCAATTTTTCATGCTGAAGTTTAGTCAAGCTAAATTCCAGACAGCCATTTTTTACTTTATATTTATCAATATTAGAATGAAATTTATCGTTTTTCCACGATACAAGGTCATAGTCAATATTGAGATTTGTAGGTGTTATATCCAAATTCCTTAAATTAATAATTGAACGTTCTGATGCTTCTAAAATATTTGATACTTCTAATTCATTGAAATTATCCAATAATTGTGAGTGCAAAATATGCTTCAATACTTTTTTACACCATGTCTGTCCTGTGTACATAAGCTTAGAAAAATAAAAAGGATTCAGTCGAACTGGTTCTCCTACATTATTATTAATTTTGTAGACTCTATATGTATTTTCTTCCAATGTGTCCAAATCATTATACAATTCAGCAATACTATCTCGCTTGAAGTCATTTACAAATTTCAGATATTCTTCTGGCCATTGCTCATTTGGATCTGGATTCATAAAAGTATCAAAAAGTGATACAAGCTGAATACCATTTCCTTTTACATATTGAAAAAAGAACTTGTAGAACCCACCTTGAAATACTGAAAAAAACATCAAATTTAGACAGCGTATTTTGATAAATTCTTCAAATGAAAAATACTTACTTTCTGTGACTACTTGCTCATATTCGAAAATAAACTCTTCTCCAATCATCATATAATTGGAACCAAGTAATCTAAATTGTGACTTCATTTCATGTTTTATTCTCTCCGTTTCCCTATTAAGTTCAACACCTTCCATTACAAAAAGATTATGCAACATTATTGAATCAAATCCTTGTTGCACACTCTTATTAAGTAAATCTACCATAGAACTATAAGTTTCATGCGGTAAACCAAATATAATTTCAGTAGTCACAGGAATTTGATGTTCTTTTGCCCAAGCTATACCATCATTTATGTCATCTTCGGAAAGATTTTTTCGTTTTATCGTTTTAAGTGTCTCAGGGTGGTCTGATTGCAAACTAAATACTAATCCATCACGATTCATATTACCAAGTGCTTCTATAACGGCCTTTGATCTATCAGAAAAACGTTTATCACTATAGAAATAAACACTTCTCGGATAACCAGTTTTATCAGATACAGACTTTAAATATCTAGCGATATCTGGATCTTGCTTATTTATACCAAAGTTTAATTCTGCAAGATTCAATGTAATATGTGGCTTGCCTTTATACCAAGAAGCAATATAGTCTATTTCCTGCTTAACCTGATCTAATGGAAATGCACGCAACTTACTTCCTTCTCTTCCCGCAACACAAAATGTGCATTGATAAGGGCATGTCCTCGTAGCTTGTATCAGCGGAATATATGACTCTTGTAGAAACTCATCCATAAAACCGGTAAGATATGGTGATGGCACATCGCTTAAATCAAGGTTCACACTTGTATTTAAACCTTTGATATATTCACCATCCTTGCTAAAGAATGAACAATCGATAGGAGAATTATATATGCTTTCTGAACAAGATAACATTTTTGCAACAAGATCAGAAAAACCTGCCTCACCTTCACCCTCAATAAAAATATCAACCAAGGGAAACTTTAAAAGTAGTTTTTTGTGTTCCTCTTCTATACTATCCACGGAAGGGCCACCAAACACAGTAACTACATCATTTCCATAAGCTTCACGTATTTTTTTCACAACATGGTAATTTAAATTTTGATTCCAATAATAAAATGAAAATCCAACAATATCTGGCTTATTATAATTTAAATAATCTAGTAATAAATTCACGTCCTTGTATATTAATATTTCAACTGCATTACCAAATAGTTTTTGTATATAGGCTGCTATATATCCAACATTTAACGGGACACATAATCTACTTTTAGTGAGTCGATTTATATAAAATAAATCAGCTAGTACAATTTTTAATTTTGGTTGTCGAATAGACATTTTATCTTTCCTTGTATACTTTTTTAACTTTCATCTTCCAAGCCTTAATTTACAAATATAACTTATACGGTTACTTACACTAAATGCATGAATAACCAATATGCTAATTTGTTTAACATTCCCTAATCTATATGCAATATTGGCACAGCAACTACAAGCTTACAATTCCACTCTTTTACATATTTTAGTTGTTCAATAACTTCATCTTTGATATTCCAAGGAAGTATCAAAATATACTCTGGTTTTATCTCACTTATCTTTTCTTCACTTACTATTGGTATATGGCTTGCAGGTAAATATTTGTCTTGTTTATGTGGTGATTTGTCTACTACAAACTCTATGAGGTCATTTTTTACACCTGAGTAGTTTAGAAGTGTATTTCCTTTTGCAGCTGCACCGTAAGCGACTACTTTTTTATTCTCTTTTTTTGCATTTAACAAAAAGTTCAGTAAGTCATACTTTACTTTGTTTGCTTTATCTTGAAAACCTTTGTAAATTTCTTTGTCAAACAATCCAAAGGCTTTTTCTTCATCTAGCATACTTTCTACATTTGAACCTATCTCTATGTTTTGGTTTTCTTCATGTGTTGCGTATATTCTAAGACTTCCACCATGAGTAGAGAGTTTTTCTACATCATAAAGCTTAAGTCCATTGTGTTTAAAGATTTTTTGAACTGTGTAAAAAGAAAGATATGAGAAATGCTCATGATAGATAGTGTCAAACTGATTTTCTTTTATGATGTTAAGTAAATGTGGAAACTCCATAGTAACAGTTCCACTTTCTTTTAACGCTACTTTTAAACCACTTACAAAATCATTTATATCTGGAACATGAGCTAAAACATTGTTTCCTAGTATCAAGTCTGATTTTTCTATAATTTTTGCAAGTTCACTACCAAAAAACTCTTCTAAAACTTCTATGCCTTTTTCTCTTGCCACTTTTGCTGTGCTTGCAGTTGGCTCGATTCCTAAACAAGGGATATTTTTTTCTTTGAAGTATTGTAGTAAATAACCATCATTAGATGCTATTTCAGTTACTTTTGACTTTTCTGTTAAAGAGAGTTTTTTTGTTATATTTTCTACATATTCTTTGGCATGTTTGAGCCAACTAATAGAGTACGAACTAAAATAAGCATAATCTTTATCAAAGATGTCATCTGACTTTTTATACTCATCTATTTGCACAAGCTTACAGTTATGACATACATAGGTTTTAAGTGGGTAAAAGATTTCTGGTTCATTTAGCTCTGTTTGGCTCAAATAAGAGTTTGATGCAGGAGAATTTATCAAGTCAACAAACACATCACTTAGCTCTGCTTTACAAAATCTACAGTTCATTTATAACCATTCCTTGAAAACTATTATCTAAAAGTTTATGTGCTTCATCTCTTTTTGAGAGGTTGATTATCTCTAAGGGCCACTTAATATTTATGAGTGGATCTATAACATTTAATGCACCTTCTTTTGATGGCTTATAAACTGAACTATGAAGATATAACAGTTCAGTATCATCTTCAAGTGTTTGAAAACCGTGAGCAAAGCCTTTAGGGATATAAATCATTTTTTGATTTTCTTGTGTTAGTTCAATAGAAAAATATTTCAAAAAAGTAGGTGAATTTTTTCGTATATCTACTACTACATCAAAAACACTTCCTTTTATGCACTTTACCATTTTGATTTCTGAATGTGGCTCATACTGAAAATGTAAACCTCTTACAGTTCCTTTTGCTTTTGTCATGGAATGATTTATCTGTTTTATACTTTTACCAAATATATCGTGCATCTCTTCTTCACAATAGACTCTAGAAAAAGCACCTCTTTCATCCTTAAAAAAATTTGGTTCTACGATGTACAAGTTTTTAAAGTTTGTTTGAGTTATGTTTAGTTTATCATTCATTTTAGTTTTTCCATCATTTCAAATGAGTTTATATCCATCTTTGAAACGGCAAACCACTTCTTGCCTAGATCTTTTAAACTTGCTCCAAAGTGATAAACTTGCTTTTCATCAATGATCAGAAATCTATCATGTGACAAATCAAACTTTCTTATCTCAATCTTAGAGTATTGGGCATTGTGTTTTTTTAGATCCAGTTGGAGTTGCTTAGAAATTTTACTTGTATATATAGTCATATTTACTTTTGTATCTCTTTTTGTAAACAATACTAAAGTGCTTTCATCTATATAGTTGTCTATTAGCTTTATAGAATTTTTGGCACTTTTTATAATATCACTTACGAAAAGATATGCGTCAAATATTTGACCATCGTAGAAGATATGGTTTTGTTGCGGTACATAATCTTTGATTTTTGATTTTACAACTTGCATATCATTTTCAAGATGCATTAATCTTTGCTCTGTTATCTTATGAGTATTTATAGCATAGCCATTTGATATATACTCTTTTAAAACTGATGTCGCCCATTGACGGAATTTTGTGGCTTTTATACTATTTACTCTATAACCCACTGAGATTACTATATCTAGATTATAAAAGTTAACTTTTCTAAGTTTACCATCTTTTGCAACCTGTTCCAAAATGGAACAAGTTGAAGCTTGCACTAGTTCTTCATCTTTATAGATATTTCCAATATGCTTTACAACAGCTGGTCTTTGTACACCAAACAAAGAAGCAATATCTTCAGCTATGAGCCAAATAGTTTCACTATCTATAGAAACTTTTAGCTCTATTTCACCATCTGTGTAATTAATTATTTCGTTCATTTAATTAGCCCACTCAATGTTTTTGGCTTTTGCATCTACTATATAACTTTCTAAATCACTTTTAGTTAATATGTTTTTATTTTCTTCATAATAAGCTTTATACCATTTTACAGTTTTAAGAAATGTTGTCTCACTATCCCATACATCTTGCCATTTGAGTAAGATATGGGCTTTTGAGCAGTCTAATTTTAAGAGATTGGCTTCATGAAATTGATTTGGATCACGATTTATCTCATAATCTATTTTATCCCAATGTTTTTTTACATTTTTAACAACCTCTTCAACTGTTATGCTTCCCTCATCGCTAGGTCCAAAGTTCCAAGCGTCACCAAACTCTTTCTTTTCTTCAAGAAGCTTTTGTCCTATGTGAAGATAAGCACTTAGAGGTTCTAGTACATGTTGCCAAGGTCTTGTGGCATGTGGATTTCTTATACTTACTTTTTTACTTTGTGAAACTGATAATATAATGTCTGTTATAAGCCTATCTTGTGCCCAGTCACCGCCACCTATGACATTTCCTGCTCTACAAGATGCAAGTAAAGTATTGTGAGTTTTTTTATAATCATTGATATTAAAGTATGAGTTTCTGTATGAGTTGGCCAATAAATCTGCACACCCTTTTGATGAGCTATAAGGGTCATAGCCACCCATTGGGTCATTTTCTCGATATCCCCATATCCATTCTTTATTTTCATAAGCTTTATCACTTGTTATATTTACAATTGCTTTTACATTTGCTTTTCTACATGCTTCAAAGACTTTTAGAGTTCCCATCACATTTGTTTCGTATGTCTCTATTGGATTTTCATAAGAGAGTCTTACAAGTGGTTGAGCGGCTAGATGAAATACAATCTCTGGCATGTGGATTTGGAATATTTCATTTAATTTATTTAAATCTCGTATATCACCTATCACTGACACAATATCAAGCTCTAATAATGATATGTGATTTGGAGTTGTTGGCGCTTCAAGAGAATATCCAACAACTTTTGCCCCCATTTGAACAAGCCAATAACAAAGCCACGAACCTTTAAATCCAGTATGTCCAGTTACTAATACAGTTTTATCTTTATAGATTCCAGAAAATAAACTTTGCATTACCAAACTTTCCAAGGTGCTTTATTCTTTTCCCATAAATCATTCAAATATATCTTATCTCTTAAGGTATCCATACATTGCCAAAATCCGCTGTGTGTAAAAGCAGATAATTCTTTAGTTTTTGCTAATGTTTGTAAAGGATATTGTTCAAATATGGTCATATCTGATTCAATTAAATCAAATATTTCAGGTTCACATACCATAAAACCACCATTAATCCAATGTCCATCACCAGCTGGTTTTTCTACAAATTCATTAACTAGATTTGAATTAATATCTAGTGCTCCAAATCTACCAGCTGGTTGAATAGCTGTCATAGTTGCTTTTGTGTTGTTTGATTTATGAAATTTTACCAACTCTTGAATATTTACATCACTTAATCCATCTCCATAAGTTAACATGAAAGTGTTATTACCAATAAAATCTTTAGCTTTTTTAATTCTACCACCTGTCATACTCTCAAATCCAGTATCCAGTAAAGTAACTTTCCATGGTTCGCTACTATTGTTATGTACTTGCATTTGTCCATTTGACATATCAAAAGTAACATCACTTTGATGCAAATAATAGTTAGCAAAATACTCTTTTATGTAGTAACCTTTGTATCCAAGTAATATTATAAAATCATTAAAACCATAATGACTGTATATTTTCATAATATGCCAAAGAATTGGTTTTCCACCTATTTCAATCATTGGTTTTGGTCTTATATCTGTCTCTTCTGCAAGTCTTGTTCCATAACCTCCAGCAAGAATAACTACTTTCATTTATTATTTCCATTTAAAATATCTATTTGTCCTAAAACCATATTAAAATAGAACTCTTTAAAATCTTTATTTGAGAGAGCATATTCTATAGTTTTAAAATTCCAATATTCGTATGCACTTTGTTCTAAACTTATTATTGGGTTTCCTAAATTAAACTTTCTGTAAAGTACATTTGAATAACTTTTATAGTAACTTTTATCCTGTGATATATCACTTTCTTCAAAGCCTAGTTTTTCAAAATGATTGATAATTTTAGCAAGAGGAGCTTCCCAATACTTTTCCACTTCTTTTATAGTTAGTGATTTGTAATTTGGTATTGAAAAATTACTATGTAAAGCTAAAATATTTTTACAAGACTCTCTTATCTTAACAAATAGTTGAACGTCAAAACTAACTTTATAGTTATTAAATATAAAGATTTCAATATTTTCAATAATATCTTTAATATTAGAAATAGAAATGAATTCAATAAAATTTAAAGTATTTTTACTGCTTTTTATATCTTGTGAATTTATATAAAACCCTTTAAATTCAACATCAGGAAATTTCTCCATCAACTCTTTTATATACCCCATAAACTCCACATCTTCCAAATTCTCTTCAGTCGCCAAAAACCCAATAGCATTTGGACAGTACAGATCTTTAATCTCTTGAGCATCTACATGCCCCAAACTATCCATAAATCTAAGTTCATTGAATTTCTCATCCTGCATACTTATAGTCTTTACAGAACCATCCATAAGAACTCTACCGCTCTTACTCTCTTTAAACTCAAGTAGATGCGGCTCTTTAAGATACTTATCTTCAAGAATAAACTCAAACCCGTTACTTTCAACATCAAAAGTATCTTTTACTTTTTTAAGCTTTTTATCGGCTTTTAAAGTCTCGATGCGACTGCCATCTATGTAAACATCAATATCATAAACATCATTACTATCAGATTTTTTATAGTAGCCTATAAAAGTTATACCATACTCACTCTCTACCACTCCGTACTCTTGGTCGTCTTTACTTGTGAACTCTACTGTCTCTAGTCTTAGAGGTGTGGTGTTGTCAAAGTATGCGCCATCGCTTAGATTGTAAACATGTTGATCTTGAGACTTGTACTTTCTAGTTTGCAGATTCATCAGTGTTATAGACATAGTAAAGAGTGGCATAGTTACAACCTTATCTCTAAGGTTGCCCTTAACATTTAGTACTGTTTTTCGGATATCTGCTACATCATCCAACTTGTCTGTACGAGAGATATCAGCTCTGCTTTTTGTAGAGTGAGCTCTTGAATGGCTTGAGCCATCATCTGCTAGAGCCATATCAAGACCTAGCAAGTAGATGTCTTGATGTGTTAGTGAGAGAGCTATTGCATAAGCTGCCTCGCCCACGCTTGCTATCTCTAGATAGTTATCATTTAACTTATACTCTGTTCTATCTTCTAGTAGATAGATGGCATCTTTGTCAAATGTGTCAAAGAAAAGTTGAGGGACTGAAGCATTAAAGATAAAGAGTGAGTTTTTAAAAAAGTCTTCTTTGCCCTCATACAGTTTTATATCTCTCTCGGCAAAAATATCTCCCTCATCTATATGTACAATGATATCAGGAGCAATATTTAGATGATATAAGATTCGTAAAGTTGCAAATGGAGCGACAATGATAAAGTTGTTTTTATGTTGTCTTAGCCACTCTTTGTTTGCGCCCAGAGATGGACCAGCACCTAGTACGAGTAGGGGCTTATCATCAAAAAACTTTTCATCTTTTTTGAGCATACTAAAAAATTTATAATCTTTGCTGATTTTTTCTAAAACCCTAGAGCCCTTCTCTAAAAGTGCAGCATGAGAGTAGCAGTGCTCGGATCTGCTGAGTATTGCAGTCTGTATTTTTTTTATAATAATTTCATCTTTTGATGAAAAGAGAGAAAATTTTAAGTAGTGGTTTCGTATAAAAGCATAATCATAAAAATGTGAAAATGTCTCTTCAAACTCTGCAACATTTTGAGCTATCCCAAAAAAAACCTCTCTGCCTTTAAAGGCTTCCTCGTAGTTACATGTAAAAAGAGATAGTCTAAAGAGCTCTATATCATCTTCTAAGACTAAAAAAACATCTGCATCCGTTTTTTGACTTATGTCTTGCAGATGTAGTCCAAGCCCAACACCTAGGAACATAAACTTGTATATCTTCTTCATAGACATAGATTTGTCTATGTTTTTATTGTAGTAGCTTACTATTGGAGCGGTTGTTGCGTAAGTATGGTTAGCTGTTAGTTTTTTTAAGGCTTCTACTGACTCATCATCAAAGTTATGGTTGTAAAAGGTTTCTATTACCTGTGCATCTTTTTTGAAGTTTATCTCTTCTACTAACCTATAAGAGTGTTTATAGGAGTCTGTGTTATATAGAAAATTGCCAGAGGCTAGCTCTACAACATCAAAGTAGCCATTTTTGAACTCTAGGTCATACTTTTGTGGGTATTTGCCCTCGCCAAGTAGTAGTTCAAGTGCTTTTAGTTTGTTAAAAAGAGGAGGATGACTTTGCTCAAAGTAAAGCATACTTTTTTCATAGTTTTGAACTACAACAGACTCTATATCTTGCATGTACCTTATCCCCTTTTAATATGAGGGTTATTATACCTAAAATTTATAACCTATAAAAGAATATTTCGATATAGTATTTTTAAATCATTCAAAGAGAAATACAGATGAAAACACTTCAAGATATAGACAAATTAAACATTAAAAAAGACTTAGCAAAGATATTAAACAAGTACTCTTCAAAGACTCTAACAACACAAGAGATTCAAAACCTCTACAATAAAGACAAAAATGTCAAACATTATATGAAGTTATTGCAAGAGTTCAAAGATAGCAGTGCATCTAGCGAGCAACACTTTGAGAGTAGTCTTATAAAGTTTATGACAGATGCACTTCACTCAGATGAAGATGAACTGCATCAAATCATGCTTATATACCTACAACTCACCGCTTCATATATGACAGATTTTTTCAATACCGAAGGCTTAAAAGATAAAAAAAAGCACATCAAAAATATGAAAAAGCTTTTTTACGACTCTACTTTAAATGTCATAACAACTTATGAATCAAATTTGTTAAAAACAATAGAAAAAATCAATCAAGACTTAGATAGTGCAAGAGTCCCTTCAACTTTCCTCAACAAACAACAGCTTAACAAAGCAATCAAACTACACCAAAGTGGAGAACTAGACAAAGCAGCGGCAATTTATAAATCGATACTCAAAGAAGAAAAAGATAATTTTGATGCTCTACATCTACTGGGAACCATAGCTCTTAGAAAAGAACAATGGCATGAGGCACTTACTCTTTTTGATAAAGCCATCCTAGTCGCACCTGATTATGCTCAAGCATATTCAAACAAAGGAATGGCTCTTGTTGAGCTTGGCTTACTTGATGAAGCACTAGAGAGCTACAATCTAGCAATTGCTATAAAGCCAAAATATGCCAATGCTCACTACGGCAAAGGCATTGTTTTAAGAAAATTAAAACATCCTAATGACTCTTTGCAAAGTTACACAAAAGCGATTGAAATAGAACCTAATAATGCAGAATATTTATTTAAACAAGGAGTGATTCTTGGCGAACTTAAACAATTTGATGAAGCTATAAAAAGCTATAAAAAAGCTATAAATATAAATCCAGACCTTGCCGATGCATATTATAACATAGGTAACATTCTAAAAGAACTTGAAGAGTTTTCTCATGCACTTCAAAACTATGATAAAGCTATTTTTATTCAGCCTGATCATGAAAATGCCTACTTCAATCGTGGAGTTATTTTAACAATATTAGACCGATTTGACGAAGCACTTATAAGTTACAATAAAGCTATCTCTCTTAAGCCAAATTGGGCTGATGCCTATTTTAAGCAAGCATTAGTTTTAAGCGAATTAAATAGACTTGATGAAGCACTTATAAGTCACGACAAAGCGATGAGTTTTGGAGTAGACAATGCTAAAGCTTACTACAAAAAAGGTTTTTTTCTTAAGTCACTAAAACGATTTGATGAGGCACTAGAAAATTATGACCATGCTATAACTCTAGATCCAAACTATCCAAAAACATACTTAAATAAAGCAATGCTGTTATTACTGTTAGGAGATTTTAAAAAAGGTTTTGAACTCTATGAATGGCGATTTAAAAAGGATCATCATTTTTCTCAACCACTTTGGCTTGGAGAGGAATCTCTTAAAGGTAAAACAATACTGCTATATAATGAGCAAGGGCTTGGTGATACTATACAGTTTTGCCGTTATGCAAAGCAAGTAGTTGATTTAGGTGCTAAAGTTATTTTACAAACGCAACAATCACTCATAGGCTTACTACGAGGATTAAATGGTATTAGCGAATTTGTTACCGAAGGTTCTGTGCTTCCTCCATTTGATTATCAATGTCCCTTACTATCTTTACCACACGCACTAAATACAACTATAGATACCATCCCCAACAATACTGCCTATTTATTTAGTGATAAAGATATAGTAGATATATGGAGAGATAGGATAGGAATCAAAACTAAATTGCGTATTGGCATAGCATGGAGTGGTAATGCCAAGCATATGAATGATCATAACCGTAGTATTGTGCTTGGTGATTTTATTGAAAAATTACCAAAAAATTATGAGTATATTAGTTTACAAAAAGAGATACAAGATTCAGATAAAAAAACCCTCTTAGTTAATCCACAAATTAAACACTTTGAAGATTCAATCAACGATTTTTCTGATACAGCAGCTATTTGTGAATTGGTAGATATTGTTATTAGTGTAGATACGAGTATTGCCCATTTAAGTGCAGCTATGGGAAAGCAAACTTGGATTTTGTTGCCATATATTCCAGATTGGCGTTGGTTATTAGATAGAAAAGATAGCCCGTGGTATTCTAGTGCAAAGCTCTACCGTCAAGATAAGACTAGAGTTTGGACTAGTGTCTTAGAGCAAATAAAAAGTGACTTGCTTAAACTACCTGCAGAGGCAGTTTAAGCATATTTTCTAAGGAAATATGCATCGTAGCTTGCGCTACTTACTCTAAATTATTGTAATAATTTAAGCACGTTTTCTAAAGAAACATTCATCGCAATGCCTAAAGCATTGCTTTAACAACTTTTACTATTGTAAAAGTTTCAGAACGTTTTGCTGAACTGCATTAGCTTGACTCATGGCGTATGAACCAGACTGAGCTAGGATGTTGAGTTTTGCAAAGGTTGCACTCTCTGCGGCAAAGTCAACATCTCGGATCTGAGACTCGGCGGCTTGGACATTGACCTGAGTTACAGAGATATTTCTGATGGTTGATTCAAGTTGATTTTGAACTGAACCCAAATCCGCTCTAGTAGCATCAAGCTCTCTTAGGGCAAAGTCAGTGATAATGATCGCAATTTCAGCGCCATCTCTAGTTGTCACATCGATGGTAGAGAAATTATTGTTTAAGCCTACAGTCGCGTTTTCTTGAATTGATGCTGATTTTCCGTCATCTACACTCTCATTAATTTTCATATCACTTAAGTCATGACTAGAAGCAACACGAATTGCAAATGAAGGAGTTCCAGGCATTGAACTTGAAGTCTCAAAAACACTCGCTCTGACATCAACACCGTTAGTCTGAGCATCTGCATTAAACGCATCAACCACTTTTTGAGCTATAGCATAAGCACTATGTGCACCCGAAGCTATGTTTACTACACCTGATGTAACAGCTGCGGTAGTACCATCTACTGTGACTGTTAGGGTAGCTGTACCTGAGGTAGCTCCTGCTGATGTGTTACCAAATCCAACAGTGCCAACACTACTTTTCGTAGTTGCGGATGTCATAGCAAAAGAGGAGACTTTCTCAGTTTGAGAGTCTCCTATAGAGACCTTTACAGTTTCACCTGAGTATGCACCGATGTGAAATGATTTGTTTTGGAATGCACCATTTAAAAGTGATTGACCATTAAATGAAGTTGTAGCCGCTATATTTTGAGCCTCTTCCAAAAGCCTATCAATATCTGCTTGGATAGCCTTACGAGATTGTAAGTTTTGACCATCAGATGCAGCTTGAATAGCTTTCGTTCTAATGATATTTGTTATGTTTATATACTCTTCTAGAGCACCATCAGCTGTTTGAGCGACACCGATACCATCATTCGCATTCATGATAGATTGACCTAGACCTTGAGCTTGTTGGCGAAGTGAATCCGCAATAGCCATTCCAGATGCATCGTCCGCCGCTTTTGTGATTCTTAATCCTGAACTTAGTGAGTTAAGACTCTTGTCTAGTCCTAAGTTAGTCATACTTGCATTTCTGTGCGCATTCATTGCTGCAATATTTGTGTTTATTCTAAATCCCATCACAAATCCTTTTTAGTGGTTATTTGTATGGTTTAAGCAATGAGTGTTCCAAAGTTAATAATGCTGGCTTATGTTTTATAATTGTTTGAAGTAGTGAATGTTTATAAAAGAGGTTTTAAAAGAAGAGTGAAACACTCCCAAAGAAAAACTTGGGAGCGAGTTTGTCTAGCAAGGTTAGAAAAGAGTTACTATTGTAACAATCTCATAACATTTTGCTGAACAGCGTTAGCTTGACTCATAGCGTATGAACCAGCTTGAGCTAGGATGTTAAGTTTTGCGAAGTTTGCACTCTCTGCAGCAAAGTCAACATCACGAATCTGAGACTCGGCGGCTTGAACGTTTACCTGAGTTACAGAGATATTTCTGATAGTAGACTCAAGTTGGTTTTGAACCGAACCTATATCTGATCTAGTTTTATCAAGATCTCTTAAAGCGTAGTCAGAGATAATAATCGCTCTCTCAGCACCATCTTTAGTAGTAACATCTATTGTAGAGAAGTTATTGTTGGCACCTGCTGTTGCTGCAGCTTGGATTGCCGCTGATTTTCCATCATTTACATTATCTGTAATAGACATACCACTTAAATCTTTAGAAGAGTCTACACGAATAGCAAATATTGCAGCTCCCGGAGTTGAACTTGAACTCTCAAAAACACTCGCTCTTACATCAACACCATCCTCTTGTGCTTTTGCATTAAAAGCATCAACAACCTGTTGAGCTATTTCGTAAGCTTCATGTTCACCCTCAGTTATATTTACAGTACCTGTATTAACTGTTTTTTGATCAGCACCAGTACCCACTGTTACTGTTAAACTAGCTGTACCTGCAGCAGCTCCAGCTGATGTACTACCAAATCCAGCAGTATTAGGACCTGTTGCCGCTGTTGTTGAAGATGTCATAGCAAAGTTGTTAGCAACACTATGAGTTTGAGAGTCTCCTATAGAGAGTTTTACCGTCTCACCGGAGTATGCACCGATATGAAATGATTTGTTTTGAAAAGCACCATTTAGAAGTGTTTGACCATTAAACGAAGTGGTTGAAGCGATGTTTTGTGCCTCTTCCATAAGTCTGTTAATATCTGCTTGAATAGCCGTACGAGATTGTAAGTTTTGACCATCAGATGCAGCTTGGATAGCTTTCGTTCTAATAGTGTTTGCTATATTGATATACTCTTCTAGAGCACCATCAGCTGTTTGAGCAACACCGATACCATCATTAGCATTTGCTACAGCCTGACCTAGACCCTGAGCTTGTTGACGAAGTGAATCGGCAATAGCCATACCAGAAGCATCATCTGCCGCTTTGTTAATTCTTAAACCTGAACTTAGTGAGTTAAGACTCTTGTCCAATCCTAAGTTTGTTTGTTGAGCGTTTCTGTGTGCGTTCATTGCCGCAATGTTTGTATTAATTCTAAATCCCATAATAAATCCTTTTTGGGTAAGAGCCTTTTGCTCTTTGAGTTTATTTTATCTCGGCGTCCTTGCCTTGATAATAGGTATATCGACACTCTAAGAAATTAGTTTAGTAGTTCTGCAAAATTTTTTAGACAATGATGTTTACACGGCTTTGGGAAGCGACGCTTTAGCTTCGCCCTGTGCAGTTTAGCCTCGTTCCCATCACTCCGAGACTGTGAAAGAACTTTCTAAAAGAACTCTTAAGTAAGGGTTCTTTTAATCCCTAAAATAGTATAATATCGTCATATAACTTCGTAATATAGGGCTTTGATGAGTAGTAATTATAAAGAAG
>Ga0265293_10002964_pt1 | contig 32578 bp, 38 predicted proteins | sample Munlanlewell138R_FD_192505 | JGI IMG/M metagenome (GOLD analysis project Ga0265293, IMG submission 192505) | Leachate microbial communities from a municipal landfill in Southern Ontario, Canada - Leachate well 138R | ecosystem: Engineered > Solid waste > Landfill > Unclassified | place: Canada... | reverse complement strand
GTGAGGCTGCTGCTGCTGTTGAAGAGCCCACCGAGTTCAACGTCATCCTCAAGGCTGCTGATCCTGCCAAGAAGATTGCCGCTATTAAGGAAGTCCGCGCAATCACCGGCCTTGGGCTGAAGGAAGCGAAGGAAGTCGTTGAAGCTGGCGGCGCAACTATTAAGGAAAGCGTGAGCAAGGCTGACGCCGACGCCCTGAAGGAGAAGCTTGAAGCTGCTGGATGTACCGTCGATATCGTTCCTGTCGACTAAGGATCGATTCCTTGGAAACAATTCGCGTAATCGGCGAAGTGTTGAATTCTCAAAGCCACCGGAGCTCTCCGGTGGCATGTTGTGTCCTCATCTCCCATTCGTTCGGGATTTGAGTCGCTTGCTGAATTGACTTTGGAGGGTACACAATGGTTGCCAACGGCAAGTCCATAACTCGCACCTATATCGGTACCGAATCACACGAAGTGTGCGAACTGCCCAATCTCATTGGGGTCCAACTTGAATCCTATGAGCGTTTTTTACAACTGGATACGATCCGTAAGGGCCTCGATCCCGATCCATCATTCGGACTTGAGGATGTATTTCAGTCGACGTTCCCAATCGACAGCCCCAATGGGGAGATGCGCTTAACGTACCGTGGCTACACGATCGATTACGATAACGTGAAGTTCACTGAGACGGAGTGCAAAAAGAAGGGTCGCTCCTACAGCGTCCCAATCCAAGTTACGATTAGCCTTGAGCTCGCCACCGGTGAGATGCGGGAAAAGAAGATCTTCTTTGGGGATATCCCCCTGATGACCGACCGCGGTACCTTTATTATTAACGGTGCTGAGCGCGTTGTCGTCAGTCAGATCCACCGCTCCCCTGGTGTTATTTTCAGCCATGACAAAGACGTCTACTCCTCCCGCATTATCCCATATCGTGGTTCGTGGCTTGAATTTGAAATTGATGAAAAGAAGTCGTTAATCTACGCAAAGATCGACCGGAAGAAGCGAATCTTAGGAAGCTTACTCCTTCGGGCGATTGGCTACGACAGCCGCGAGAAGATTATCGATGCGTTCTATACACACGAAGTGGTCGATTTAATTGATGATCCAGAGATGAAGGCGACGTTAGAAAACCGCTATCTCGCGAAGGACGTCTATGCAACGATCGACGGCGAAGAAAAGAAAGTCCTCCGCGCTGGAGACCTTCTCCACGCTCACGAGATCGATGAGCTCTTCGGCCTTGGGGTGAAGAGTATCAGCCTCGTTGATATTAAAGGGGAGGGGACGCTCCACAGCGAGATCATCCTCAACTGCTTTGAGATTGAAGATGCAAAGTACACCCGCGAAGGCTATGATGAGCCGACGAAGGAAGATGTCTTAAGCCCAATCTTCAGTGTCTTAATGCCCGGTGAGATGATTGCGATCGAGCGCGCCGAGAAGGACCTTCCTGATATGTTCTTCTCCTCCCGCCGCTACGACCTCGGCTCAGTTGGTCGCTATAAGTTTAATAAGAAGTTCGGTGATGGTACCGAGGATGATGATGCCCAAGTCGATGATCTGACAGTCCTCACCCCCCAAGATATCACCAATACGATGAACTACCTCATTAAGGTCTTCATCCACGAAGCGAACGTCGATGACATCGACCACCTCGGTAACCGTCGGGTTCGATCTGTTGGGGAGCTCCTGCAGAACGCCCTTCGTGGTGCCTTCGCTCGCATGGAGCGAATCGCTAAGGAGCGGATGAACCTTGAGACGGGCTCAGTGAAGCCGCAAGACTTAATCTCGATTAAGCCGATTGTCGCGGCGATCAAGGAGTTCTTTGGATCATCTCAGCTCTCGCAGTTCATGGACCAAGTTAACCCCCTTGCTGAGCTAACCCACAAGCGCCGGCTTAACGCCTTAGGCCCTGGTGGTCTTTCCCGCGACCGTGCAGGCTTTGAAGTTCGCGACGTTCACTACACCCACTACGGGCGAATCTGTCCGATCGAGACCCCTGAAGGTCCGAATATTGGCTTGATCGTCTCCCTGGCGAACTACACCCGGATCAACCGCCACGGCTTCTTAGAGACGCCGTACCGCCGCGTTGTTGATGGGAAGGTCACTGACCAATACCGCTTCCTCGATGCGAACGATGAAGAGAAGTTCTTCATCGCCCAGGCGAGTGCCCCCTTTAACGAAAAGGGTGAGTTCCTCGATACAGAAGTTCCAGTTCGTCACAGTGGAGACTACTCCACCCGCGCTCCAGAAGATATCAAGTACATGGATATCTCTCCGAAGCAGGTTATCAGTGTTGCCGCTTCCTTAATTCCCTTCCTTGAACACGACGATGCGAACCGAGCTCTGATGGGTTCGAACATGCAGCGCCAAGCCGTTCCCCTCGTCTTTCCTGAGACGCCGCGCGTTGGAACGGGAATGGAAAGTAAGACCGCCTACGACTCTGGGGTCCTTTTGAAGGCAAATCGCGGTGGCGTTGTTACCTACGTTTCGAGCGAAAAGATTATCATCACTCCAACTGAAGCTGAAATTGAAGGCGAAGTTGATGTGTATGAGATTCAGAAGTTTGAACGAACCAACCAAGACACGTGCTTTAACCAAAAGCCAATCGTCGACCTTGGCCAAAGCGTTGATGCGGGCCAAGTCATCGCCGATGGTCCGGCAACCCAGCAAGGCGAGCTCGCCTTAGGACGAAACATCCTCGTTGGCTTCGTGCCGTGGCACGGCTACAACTATGAGGACGCCGTCCTCATCAGTGAGCGCGTGGTAAAAGATGACATCTTCACCAGTGTCCACATTAAAGAGTTCACCACCGATATTCGTGAGACTAAGCTCGGACCGGAGAAACTCACCCGGGATATTCCCAACACGAGTGAGAAGATGCTTGAGCAGCTCGACGCCGATGGAATCGTTCGCGTTGGTGCAACGGTTCGCCCTGGCTCGATCTTAGTCGGTAAAGTGACTCCCAAGAGTGAGAGTGATACGACCCCTGAGTTTAAACTGCTTAACTCGATCTTCGGCGAGAAGGCGAAAGAGGTGCGCGACACCTCCCTGAAGGTTCCCCACGGAACAGAAGGGACGATCATCGACATCCAGCGCCTGAAGCGCAGCAATAACGATGAGCTTCCCCCCGGTGTTGAAGAGACGGTGAAAGTCTTAATCGCCACGAAGCGCAAGCTTCGCCAAGGGGATAAGATGGCAGGTCGACACGGAAACAAGGGTGTTGTCTCCCGGATCCTCCCCGAAGAGGATATGCCGTTCATGGAAGATGGGACTCCCTTAGATGTGTGCCTCAACCCCCTCGGTGTTCCGTCCCGAATGAATATCGGTCAGTTGATGGAAACGCAGCTTGGTTGGGCGGCGGTGGCCCTCGATCGATGGTACTCCACCCCTGTCTTCCAAAGTGCGACGATGGAGCAGCTTGAAGAAGAGATGCAGAAGGCTGGCCTTCCGGAGAACTCTAAGACGGTTCTCTACGATGGGCAGACTGGTGTTCCCTTTGTGAACCCTGTGTTCTGTGGCTACATCTACTACCTGAAGCTCCACCACCTTGTTGATGATAAGATGCACGCCCGTTCCACCGGTCCGTACTCGCTCGTGACGCAGCAACCCCTCGGCGGTAAAGCGCAGTTTGGTGGTCAGCGTCTTGGTGAAATGGAAGTGTGGGCCCTTGAGGCGTACGGAGCTGCGAACACCCTCCAAGAACTCCTCACCATTAAGAGTGATGATATGAATGGCCGGGTGAAGATCTACGAATCGATCGTCAAAGGTGAGCCAGCGACGACAGCCGGAATGCCTGAGGCATTTAACGTCTTAGTCCAGGAGATTCGCGGTCTTGCGCTTGATATGTCCGTCTACGATGCCCATGGAAACTTGGTGCCCCTTACCGAGCGTGACGAAGAGTTATTGACGAAGCAGAGTCAAGGCTCGGTGAACTAAGGAGAATAGTGATGAGAGAGATACAAGAATTCGATTCCATCATGATTAAGCTCGCCTCCCCGGAGCAGATCAAAAGCTGGTCGTACGGTGAGGTTAAGAAGCCTGAAACAATTAACTACCGCACCTTACGACCAGAGCGTGATGGTCTCTTCTGTGAGCGGATTTTTGGAACGACGAAGGAGTGGGAGTGCCACTGCGGAAAGTTCAAATCCATTCGCTACAAGGGTGTTATCTGTGACCGCTGTAACGTTGAGGTTACCAATACGAAGGTTCGGCGCGAGCGCATGGGGCACATCAGCCTCGCCGCTCCGGTAAGCCACATCTGGTACTACCGCTCCGTTCCTTCCCGGATGAGCATGCTCTTAGATATTACCCGCAACGCCCTGCAGTCGATCCTCTACTATGAAAAGTACGTCGTCATTAACAGTGGCGATACGACGCTTAAGCCGAAGCAGCTCCTCACTGAAGAGGAGTACTGGGATGCGCGTGATCAATTTGGCGACTCCTTTGAAGCAGGCATGGGCGCTGAGGCGGTTAAGAAGCTTTTAACGAACCTCAACTTAGAAGAGCTCAGCCGCGATTTGCGTGAGCAGATGCGCCAAAAGGCGGATAAGGCGGATAAGCGCCTCTTAAAACGCATTGAAGTGTGTGAGAACTTCCGCGACAGCGGCAATAAGCCGGAGTGGATGATCCTCACCGTGATTCCTGTTATTCCCCCTGATTTGAGGCCAATGGTTCAACTCGACGGTGGGCGCTTTGCCACCAGTGACTTAAACGACCTCTACCGCCGAGTGATTAACCGAAACAACCGCCTCGACCGTTTAGTGAAGTTAAACGCCCCGGATATCATCATCCGGAACGAAAAGCGAATGCTCCAAGAAGCGGTAGACGCCCTCTTTGATAACTCCAAGCGCAAGCGAGTTGTCAAGGGTGCTTCGAACCGTCCGCTGAAGAGTCTCTCGGATATGCTCAAAGGAAAGCAAGGTCGCTTCCGACAGAACCTCCTTGGTAAGCGTGTTGACTACTCCGGTCGCTCGGTTATCGTTGTTGGTCCGGAGCTGAGGATGCACCAGTGTGGTCTTCCCTCGAAGATGGCCTTAGAGCTCTACAAGCCCTTCATCATGAAGAAGCTCGTCCAAGACGGCGTTGTCTATAATATTAAGAAAGCGAAGAGCTTAGTTGAAGAAGAGACCGATGCGGTTTGGGCAATCCTCGATGAGGTTGTTAAAGAGCACCCGGTTCTCTTAAACCGTGCTCCGACGCTCCACCGCTTGGGAATCCAGGCGTTTGATCCAGTCTTAGTGGATGGGAAGGCGATTAAGCTTCACCCCTTAGTATGTCACGCATACAACGCGGACTTTGACGGCGACCAAATGGCGGTTCACGTACCGCTGACCCACGCCGCCCAGATGGAGAGCTGGACGCTGATGCTCAGTGTCACCAACCTCCTCGACCCCGCAAACGGCAAGCCGATCGTCTATCCTTCTCAGGATATGGTTCTTGGCATTAACTACCTCACCCGGGAGCTCGATGGAGCAGCGGGGGAGAATAAGTACTACGACTCGATTGGGGAAATTGAAAACGCAATCGATAGTGGCCTGCTCTCCCACAACGCGAAGATTCGCTTCCGCCTCCCCAGCGGTGAGAAAGTGATCACGACCCCTGGTCGGGTGATCTTTAACTCCGTTCTTCCGAAGAGTGTTCCTTTCCAGAACATGAACCTCGGGGATAAGGAGCTCAGGGCCCTCATTGGGGATACGCTTAAGGCGAATAAGAACTCGATCGCTGTTGAGATGCTCGATGCAATTAAGGATATCGGCTACAAGTACGCCACCCTCTTTGGAGCGACGATTGGTCTCTCCGATATGCTCGTTCCCCACGCAAAAGAAGCGTTGATGGAGAAGGCGAGCTTAGAGCAGCAGCGGATCATGGAGCAGTATCGCCAAGGGCACATCACCCAAGAGGAGCGCTACAACCGCGTCATCGAGGTGTGGACCCAAACAAACGACCAACTCACCGATGAGTTAATGAAAGAACTGCGCGATGACCAAGCGGGCTTTAACCCCCTCTTCCTCATGGCGGACTCCGGTGCTCGGGGATCGCGGACGCAGATTCGTCAGCTCGGTGGTATGCGTGGTCTTATGGCGCGCCCCAGTGGTGATGTTATTGAGTTCCCGATTAAGTCGAACTTCCGTGAAGGTCTTTCGATCATCGAGTTCTTCATCTCCACCAACGGTGCTCGTAAGGGTCTCTCTGACACCGCACTGAAGACCGCTGAAGCGGGATACTTAACCCGCCGCTTAGTTGATATCAGCCAAGACGTCGTGGTGAATGAAGAAGATTGTAATACGATTAACGGTATTTGGCGGGGTGCGATTAAGGACGGCGATGAGATCGTTGAATCCATAAGCGAGCGAATTGTCGGTCGCGTCCCTGTTGAAGACATCCTTCACCCCTTCAGCCGTGAAGTGCTTGCTAAGGCAAACGTTGAGATCAATGAAGAGGTCGCCCTCGCCATTGAAGAGTCCGGCTTAGAGAGCGTGCTGCTGAGAACCGTCCTCACCTGTGAGGCGAAGCACGGGGTGTGTGCCAAGTGTTACGGACGTAACCTCGCCACGAACCGCCCTGTTGTCATCGGTGAAGCAGTTGGTATTATCGCTGCTCAGTCGATCGGTCAGCCGGGAACCCAGCTGACGATGAGAACGTTCCACGTTGGTGGTACCGCCTCAACGAGCGCTGAGGAGAATAAGCTTACCTTTAACTATCCCGTCATCATCGGTTCGATTAACGGATCGCGGGTTGAGCGGGAGAGTGATAAGATTAGCGTCTTTACCCGTAAGGGGACGATCGAGTACTTCCGCGTCAATGCAATCATTGAAAGCGGGAGCTACGACAGCCTCTTAGTTGAGGATGGCTCGGTTGTTGCTAAGGGAACGCCGATCTACGTGAAGAAGGGCAAGAACGTCCTCTCCAAGGAGAACGGATCTGTTCGCATCGATAACGGGCGCGTCTTCTTAGTGGGACACCCAACCCTTCACACCGTCAAGGCGGGTAGTGAGCTCCTCGTTGATACGGGAGTCTTCGTCGAGGCGAAGGATGCGATTGTCTCCTTCGACCCGTTCAGTGAGCCGATCTTAGCAGAAGAGGGCGGCTACGCCTCCTTTGTTGATATCAAACTCGGCACGACGTTGATCGAAGAGGTGAACGAAGAGACGGGTAATATCGAGAAGAAGATTACCGAACACAGCCTTGAGTCGCTGCAACCGCGCATTGAGATCACCAGCGAGAAGAAGGGTAAGGGCGATGTCCTCGCCGTCTACCTCCTCCCCGGTGGTTCGTACATCCACATCGCCGATAACGCAAAAGTGACGAAGGGGATGATCTTAGCGAAGTTGTTGAAAGAGGGAATTAAGACGAAGGATATTACCGGAGGTCTTCCCCGGGTTGGCGAACTCTTTGAAGCCCGCCGCCCCCGCAACGCGGCAATCCTGGCGAAAGTCAGTGGCTTAGTGAGCTTTGGTAACATCGTCAAAGGCAAGCGAACGATCGTCGTGACTGATCCGTACGGCCATGAGTTTAAGCACATGGTTCCGATGGGCCGAAACCTCCTCGTCCGTGATGGTGATAGCGTTGAAGCGTCTGAGCCACTGTGTGATGGTCAGACTGACCCCCACGATATCTTAGATATCCTCGGGGAGAACGCCCTTCAGTCGTTCTTAGTCGATGAAGTTCAGGAAGTCTACCGAATGCAAGGCGTTCACATCAACGATAAGCACCTTGGTGTTATCGTACGGCAAATGCTGCGCAAAGTTGAGATCGCCCACGTTGGAGATACGAACCTCATTCACGGCCAACAAGTTGATAAGTTCCGCTTCTTTGAAGAGAACGATCGTGTAATCGCCGAAGGTGGAGAGCCTGCAGTTGCTCGGCCGCTCCTCTTAGGTATTACCCGAGCGTCGCTCTCGATCGACTCCTTCATCTCCGCAGCCTCCTTCCAGGAGACCACCAAAGTCTTGACAAATGCTGCCATTGCTGGTAGTAAAGATGAGCTACGCGGCTTGAAGGAAAACGTCATCATCGGCCAACTCATCCCAGCCGGGACGGGTATGCGCAAGTACCGAGACGTAAAACTTCAAGATGAAGAGCTCTTGGCCTTGCAGCAGAAAGTTGATGCAGTTAAGGAAGCGCGTCGCCAAGAGATGGTCGAGGTCGATGACTTGGATCTTGAAGAAGAGATTATGAAATCCGTAGGTGATTTTGCTGATGACTATGGGGATGATGAAGAGTAAGTTTCATCATATGCCACAGTCTTCGCATTCTCCCATGCTGATGCGGATTCACATATGAAGTGCATGCCCGTTGGGCGCACCGACCCCCTCTCAGTGAATAGGAGCGGGTCACAACATGATAAGGGAGGGTATCCAAAAGATGCCTACTATTAATCAGCTGGTACGAAAGGGCCGTAAGAGAATCGTCCATAAGACGAAGTCCCCAGCCCTTGACGGTTGTCCTCAGAAGCGTGGTGTTTGCACCCGTGTGATGACCGTTACCCCAAAGAAACCGAACTCTGCCTTGAGAAAGGTCGCCCGTGTGCGCCTTTCCAATGGAATTGAAGTCACTGCCTACATCCCCGGTATTGGCCACAACCTCCAGGAGCACTCTGTTGTGTTGCTTCGTGGTGGAAGGGTCAAGGACCTTCCTGGTGTTCGCTATCACATTATCCGTGGCGCGAAAGACACCCTTGGTGTTAACGATCGCCGCCGCAGCCGCTCCAAGTATGGAACGAAGCGACCAAAGGCGTAAGGGAGTAGGAAGATGTCCAGAAGAAGTACCGCCCCAGTTCGGGAAGTATTACCCGATCCAGTATATGGATCAACGGTTGTTGAGAAGTTCATCCGTCGGATGATGATCGATGGAAAGAAATCCCTCTCCACGCGAATTTTGTATCAAGCGATGTCGAGCCTTGGTGAAAAGACCAATGAGCCACCCCTTGAGGTCTTCCTCAAAGCGCTTGATAACGTCAAGCCTCTTGTTGAGGTAAAGAGCCGCCGTGTTGGTGGTGCGACGTACCAAGTTCCCGTTGAGATTCGGGAGAATCGCCGAGAAGCCCTTGCAATGCGCTGGCTGATCGCAGCTGCTCGAAATCGCAGTGGTCGATCGATGGCCGAAAAGCTTGGTGCTGAGCTCTTAGATGCGTACCAAAACACCGGTACAGCCTTTAAGAAGAAGGAAGATACCCACCGAATGGCCGAGGCAAACAAAGCCTTCAGCCACTTCCGATGGTAGGAAGCATAGAGCCGGCCTCGAAAGGGGTCGGCATTGCTTCTTAATCGCTTGACATAAAAAACCCTTTCGCTTATATTGCTTGAGGTGTCCGTACGCCTGCCGTACGGATTATTAGGGCCAAACCGATTATCCGATCACGATAATAAGGTGGTTCCAGTATGAACGCTTGTTTTTTTAAACAATGTGCTATGTCGCTTGGGCCTCTGGTGCCAACCGACCTCTGGAATCCTCTTCTTGTTATCTATCAATCAGTTTGTCTCGCCGGAAATGGTAAAGGCTTTGGGCCTTTATGGCATATAATTATTTTTTTGTGACTACATTTGGAGCGTCACAAGGAGGAACTGATGGCTAAAGAGAAATTTGAGAGGACAAAGCCACACGTAAACGTAGGAACCATCGGTCACGTTGACCACGGCAAGACCACCCTTACGGCAGCTATCACCCAGCACTGCGCACGGATGTTCGGTGATACGGCGCTTGCCTATGATGCTATTGACAATGCGCCCGAGGAAAAAGAGCGCGGTATTACTATTAATACCCGACACGTCGAGTATCAGAGTAACGCCCGTCACTACGCCCACGTTGACTGTCCCGGACACGCCGACTACATCAAGAACATGATCACTGGTGCTGCCCAGATGGACGGCGCAATCATCGTTGTTGCGGCAACTGACGGAGCCATGGCCCAGACCAGGGAGCACATCCTCCTTGCTCGCCAGGTTGGTGTACCTTCACTTGTTGTCTTCATTAACAAGACTGACCAAGTTGACGACCCCGATTTGATCGAGCTCGTTGAAGAAGAGATGCGCGAACTGCTCAGTGACCAAGGCTTTGATGGTGAGAACGCCCCCGTTATCGCGGGTTCTGCATACCTCGCCTTAACCGAGCCGGATAACCCCGAAGCAACGAAGTGCATTGACGACCTTCTTGAGGCGATGGATACGTACATCCCGCTTCCGGAGCGTGCCGTTGACCAGCCCTTCTTGATGCCGATCGAAGACATCTTCACCGTTCCTGGCCGTGGAACCGTTGTTACCGGCCGTATCGAGCGCGGAATCCTGAAAGTAAACGACCCGATTTCCATCGTTGGTATTCGCGAGACTCGCGACACCGTTTGTACTGGTGTTGAGATGTTCCGTAAGCTTCTTGATCAAGGTGAAGCTGGTGATAACATTGGTGCTCTTCTGCGCGGTGTTGACCGAAAGGACGTTGTCCGTGGTCAAGTTCTTGCCAAGCCGAAGTCCATCAACCCCCACTCCAAGTTCCTTGGTACCGTCTACGTACTGAGCAAGGAAGAGGGTGGTCGCCACAGCCCGTTCTTCAGTGGCTACCGACCGCAATTCTACTTCCGAACCACCGATATCACTGGAACGGTTAACCTTCCAGAAGGTAAGCAGATGGTTCTCCCTGGTGATCACACCGACATTAACGTCGAGTTGATCAACCCGATCGCAATGGACAAGGGTCTCCGCTTCGCAATTCGTGAAGGTGGCCGCACCGTTGCTTCTGGTCAGGTCGTCGAGATCGCCCAGTAACCTATTAATGGATGTCTTGCCACTACCACAGGGTGGTGGCAAGGCTTGTTTTTTGGAGGAATAATGGCTAAAGAGAGAATTCGAGTACGGCTCCGAGGCTTTGATGTTGAGCTTGTTGAACAAAGCTCCAAAGCAATTGTGGAAACCGTTGTCCGGGCAGGCGCTACCGTTAGCGGGCCTGTTCCCCTTCCTACTCGTATCAACAAGTACACGGTCCTGAGATCGCCCTTTGTCAACAAGACGTCGCGCGAACAGTTCGAAATGCGGACACACAAGCGTTTAATTGACATTTTGGAACCTACTTCCAGTGTCATGGATGCCCTCATGAAGCTTGAGCTCCCTGCTGGTGTGGATGTAGAGATTAAACAGTAAGAGAGTTGAGGTAAGAGATGTTAGGGCTTATCGGCAAGAAAATTGGAATGACGCAGGTGTTTGATGCCAATGGTATCCTTACGCCCGTAACAGTCATCAAAATTGAGGGCAACGTCGTAGTCGCGAACCGTAGTGAAGAAAAGCACGGGTACAACGCTGCACTGCTTGGCTCCATAGATAAAAAGAAGAGTACAACAACCAAACCATACGCTGGCCAATTCAAGGATGTAAGCGAAGTTAAGCAACACCTTGTTGAGTTCCGCAACTTTGATGCGGAAGTCGAAGTCGGCGATGTGTTAGGTGTGGATATATTCAAAGAAATCTCCTTTGTGGATGTAACAGGAACCTCGAAAGGTAAAGGCTTCGCCGGTGGTGTGAAGCGCCATGGATTTGGTGGAGGACGAGCCAGTCACGGTTCAAAGTTCCACCGGGGTATTGGTGGTACGTCAATGTCCGCGACCCCTGGGCGAACCTTCAAAGGAACGAGAATGCCTGGCCACATGGGTAATGAGCGCACAACGGTGCAAAACCTGAAAGTCGTTAAGGTTGACGAAGAGTTGCAGGTCCTCTTGGTAAAGGGTGCAGTACCCGGTCCCGCCCAGAGTGTTGTCATCGTAAAGAAAGCGGTCAAGAAGTAGGGGCAGGAAATGAAAACGAAAGTCTATTCAATTGACGGCAAAGAGCTCAGAACGATCGAGTTGGACGATAGCGTCTTCAATCGTGAAGTGAGCAATGGTACGATTTACCACGCCGTAAACAATGAGCTGGCTAACCGCCGAGTCGGAACCGCCAGTACGAAAACGCGCGGTGAGGTAAACTTCAGTAACGCCAAGCCGTACAAACAGAAAGGCACGGGTAACGCCCGAGCGGGTGATAAGAAGAGCCCGATCTGGACCGGTGGTGGAACGATCTTTGGGCCAAAGCCGCGGGATTACAGCTATAAGCTGCCGAAGAAGATGAAGCGCCTTGCGATGAAGAGCCTCTTGAGCCTTGGAATCCAAGATGAGCGCCTCGTAGTCGTGGAAGATTTCACGATCGAGAGCGGCAAGACCCGCGATTTGAGCGCAATCCTGAAGAACTTTGTCACCGACGAGAGCCGCACGATTCTCATTATTGGTAACGATGATGAACTGCTTCGACGGGCAGCGAAGAATATTCCCTACCTGTACGTGCTCTCCTACAACAGCCTCAGCGCCAAAGAGCTCCTCTATGGACGCAAGCTCTTGGTCCTTGAAGGGGCAGCAAAGAACTTGAACACCTTCTACGGTGACGCCGAAGGACAAAGCAAATGAGAGCAGATCAGATAATCATCGAGCCAGTGCTCAGTGAAAAAAGTAACCTCGCTCGTGAGGCAGAAATGAAGAAGTACACGTTCCGCGTCCACATCGACGCAAACAAGCACATGATCAGTGATGCGGTCAATGAGCTCTTCAAAGTCGATGTTGTGAAGTGTAACGTGATGATCGTAAAGGGCAAGCCAAAGTACTCCCGCACCAAGGGTGGTTCCATTAAAGGAACAACTGGTGATTGGAAGAAGGCTGTCGTGACGTTGGCCAAGGGTGAATCGATCCAGGCCATCGAAGGTGTATAAGGAGAAGGCGAATCATGGCTTTAAAGACATATAAACCCTATACTCCCACCCTCAGGCAGAAGAGCACGCTGGATTATAGTGAAATTACCACCAACAAGCCGGAGAAGTCGCTGACCACTGGTCTTTCTAAGAAAGCCGGCCGTGACAGCTTCGGACGCATCAGCGTTCGCCGCCGCGGTGGTGGGCACAAGCGCGCCTATCGCATCATCGATTTCAAGCGCAATAAAGTTGGAATCCCTGGCACCGTTCGGACGATTGAATACGATCCAAACCGAACTGCGAACATCGCCTTAGTCTTCTACGCCGATGGCGAGAAGCGCTACATGCTCGCACCCAAAGGGATGAAAGTTGGAACGAAGGTTATCAGTGGCCCTGAGGCCCCGATCACCGTTGGAAACGCCCTTCCATTGAAGGCGATTCCCCTCGGGCTGACTGTTCACAACGTTGAACTCAACCTCGGTAAGGGTGGCCAACTCGTCCGCTCCGCCGGTGGACACGCAACCGTTGCAGCGAAGGAAGGGGACTATGTGACCCTCCGCCTTCCCTCCGGTGAGATGCGCATGGTCTTTGGCGAGTGCTACGCGACGATTGGAACCCTCAGTAATGAAGATCACATGAACGTGAACCTCGGTAAAGCAGGCAAGAGCCGCCACTTAGGTCGCCGACCGAAGGTGCGTGGTGTTGCGATGAACCCGATCGATCACCCCCATGGTGGTGGTGAGGGTAAGACCAGTGGTGGACGTCACCCAGTGACCCCGTGGGGTAAGCCCACTAAGGGTGCGAAGACCCGGTCGAAGAAGAAGCCCTCGAGCAAGTTCATCGTCAAGAAGCGGAAGTAGGAGTAAAACGTGGCTAGATCAATCAAAAAAGGGCCTTTTGTAGAAAAGAAGCTCTATAAGCGAGTTCAGGATTCCCTGAAGGCAAATCAAAAGCAGATGATCAAGACGTATTCCAGAAGTTCGACGATCATCCCCGAGATGGTAGGATTCACCGTTTCCGTCTACAACGGCAAGACGTGGGTCCCAGTGTTCATCACTGAGAACTTAGTTGGACATAAGCTCGGTGAGTTTGCTCCCACCCGAATTTTCCGAGGTCACGCCTCCGATAAGAAGGGAGGTAGGTAACGATGGCTAGGAAAGAAGAAGTTAAGAAAGGATACACCGCGACTGCTAAGTATCTGATGGTCAGTCCGACGAAAGTTCGCCCCGTGGCGGATTTAGTTCGGCACAAGTCCTACGTGAGCGCCGTTTCGATTCTCGAAGCGATGCCGCAGAAGGGCGCTGGCTTAATCCTTAAAGTCCTCAAGAGTGCCGCTGCAAATGCAACGAGCCTCAATAAGAGGATTGATGAGGAGAACCTGGTGATCACCGATTTGCAGATCAACGAAGGCCCCCGCCTTAAGCGAGTGTGGCCACGAAGTCACGGTCGGCGCGACATTCTCTTAAAGCGAATGTCCCACATTACCGTCAGCGTTGACGAAAAAGCGAGCGGGAGGAATTAAATGGGCCAGAAAGTAAACCCAATTGGTCTGAGACTTGGAATCAATAAGACATGGAAGTCCAAGTGGTACGTCGATCCCCGCGACTATGCGGATACGCTCCACGAGGATTTGCTCCTTCGCAAAGCGTTGATGGGAAGCCCGGAGACTGCCGGTGCTGAGATCAGCGATCTTGAAATCATTCGTAAGCCCCAACGGATTACGATGGTGATTACCACCAGTCGCCCCGGGGTGATTATCGGTAGCAAGGGAGCTAACGTCGAGAAGCTCGGCGAGCGCTTACAAAAGCTCACTGATAAGAAGATTCAGATCAAGATTAAAGAAGTAAAGAAGCCTGAAGCGGACGCTCAGCTCATTGCAATGAACGTAGCGCGCCAACTCGTTGCTCGTGGATCTTTCCGCCGGGCGATGAAGATTGCCGTCTCCAAAGCGATGCAGAGTGGGGCTCAAGGTGTCAAGATTCGCCTTTCCGGTCGAATCGGTGGCGCTGAGATCGCCCGCAGCGAGTGGATGAAGGAAGGAAGAATTCCTCTTCACACCCTTCGCAGTGATATCGACTATGGCTTTGCAACCGCCGATACCAGCTTTGGTGTCGTTGGAGTAAAGGTTTGGGTGTTCAACGGAGAGATCTACGATCGCCCTGTGAAAGATGAAGCTGGTGATCTTGTTCGCAAGAGCAGCCGCTCAGATGACCTTGAGGCGAGGAGTTTGTAAGCAATGCTGAGTCCGAAGAGAATTAAATACAGAAAGAAACAGCGCGGCTCCGTCGATGGGATTGCCACTCGTGGTAATACGATCGCCTTTGGTGAGTATGGCCTCTTGGCCCTCGAGCCGAAGTGGATCACCAACCGCCAAATCGAAGCCGCTCGTGTTGCGATGACCCGTCACATTAAGCGTGGTGGTAAGGTATGGATTCGGATTTTCCCCGATATGCCGTACACGAAGAAGCCCGCTGAAACGAGAATGGGTAATGGTAAGGGGAACCCTGAAGGGTGGGTCGCAGTTGTAAAGACTGGGGCTGTCATGTTCGAGATGGGAGGAGTCAGTGAAGAACTCGCCCGCGAAGCGCTTGCGCTCGCAGGGAGCAAGCTTCCGATCAAGACGAAGTTCGTCTCCCGCCGGGAGGTGATGTAATGAAACATTCCTATAAAGAGCTGACCCTTGAAGAGTTGGTCGCTAAAAGAGAGCAACTGCACAAAGAATACTTCGACTTACGGATGGGTCGCGTGCTTGGCCACGTGGAAAACCCCCTCGCCGTTCGAACGATTCGACGAAATATCGCCCGGACTAACACCCTGATCAGGGAGTATGAGCTGGGAATCCGCAAGGCTGCGAAGTAAGGGAGAACTCATCAAATGCAAAAGATTCGAAAGAGTTACACCGGAGTGGTTGTCAGTGACAAGATGGAGAAGACAATTGTTGTCCAACTCACAAGTCGCAAGCTGCACCCTCTGTACAAGAAATATTTGACCCGCACCAAGAAGGTGAAGGCCCACGATGAGCGTAATGAGGCTGGCATCGGCGATACGGTAAGAATCGTAGAGACCCGCCCCTTGAGCAAGGACAAGCACCACCGCCTCGTCCAGATCGTTGAGAAAGCCCGGTAAGAAGGAGAGACGATTATGGTACAAATGCAAAGTTACATGAACGTTGCCGACAACAGTGGGGCGAAGACTGTGCAGGTGATCAAGGTCCTCGGTGGGACCCACCGCTATACCGCGGGCGTTGGTGATATCGTCACCGTGAGCGTTCGCAGTGCTCTTCCCAATGGCGCGATCAAGAAAGGTGAAGTTATGCGGGCAGTAATCGTCCGTACGAAGAAGGAATACCGACGACCTGACGGTACCTATATCAGGTTCGATGATAATGCGTGCGTCATCATCGATGCCAACAATAACCCGCGCGGAAAGCGGATCTTTGGCCCTGTTGCTCGTGAATTACGCGACCAGTACATGAAGATCGTTTCCCTTGCGCCGGAAGTGTTGTAGGAGTGTTGCACATGAAGTTGAAGAAAAACGACACCGTGCTGATCATTGCCGGAAAAGATAAAGGCAAGAGTGGAAAGATCGTTAAGATCGACCACAAGAAGGAACGGGTCATCGTCCAGGGCGCGAACATGGTCAAAAAGACGATGCGCAAGAAATCTGCCCAGGACCAAGGCGGCATCGTGGAGCTTGAGGCTCCGATTCACGTCTCCAACGTTGCCTATATGACCGGTAAAGGTCAGACAAGCAAGATTGGTTACAAGTTCGACGACAGCGGAAAGAAAGTCCGCTACGCTAAGAAGACTGGGGAAGTGATCTGATGGAAAAGTTTGTACCGAACCTGAAAAAACAATACCAAGAAACAGTAGCGCCCCAGCTGCTGAAAGATTTTGGCTACACCTCTCGGATGCAGATTCCTGCCGTTGAGAAGATCGTAGTGAGTGTTGGTGTTGGTGATGCAATTTTAAATAAGAAGCTCCTTGACTCTGCAGTGAAGGAACTTGAGCAAATCACTGGCCAGCACGTGGTGAAGACGAAAGCTCGCAAGTCCATCGCAAACTTCAAACTCCGTGAGGGGATGGAGATTGGCGCAATGGTTACCCTGAGGGGGGACAACATGTGGTTCTTCCTTGAGCGCCTCATTAGCATCGCGCTACCCCGGGTAAAGGACTTTAGGGGAGTAAAGGCCAACGCCTTTGATGGCCGCGGTAACTACTCACTCGGAATTACCGAGCAGATTGTGTTCCCCGAAATTGATTTCGATAAGATCGAGCGTGTCAGTGGTTTGAACATTGCCATTGTTACGACTGCGAAGAGTGACGAAGAAGGCTATGCGTTGTTGAAAAACTTGGGCATGCCCTTCGCAAAGTAAGGTGGAGATATATGGCAAAGAAGTCGATGATTGTCAAGGCCAATAGGGAGCCGAAGTTCATGACCCGCCGGGTTAACCGATGCCGGGTGTGCGGCCGACCTCGCGGCTATATGCGGCAGTTTGACATGTGCAGAATCTGTTTTAGGAAGTTGGCAAGCGAAGGCCAGATTCCTGGTGTTACCAAATCCAGTTGGTAGGAGAGTGAAATGGCTGTAAGTGATCCAGTAGCAGATATGCTGACCAAAGTCAGGAACGCCAACTTGGCGCGCCATGAGAAGGTCGACGTGACTACGTCCAAAATGAAGCTTCAGATCGTAAAAATCCTCAAGAATGAGGGGTACGTGAAGAACTTTAAGAAAGTAACCAAGGACGGTATTTCCTACATCCGTATTTTCCTCAAATACGATGAGAAGCAAGCTCCAGTCCTCCACGGTCTTGAGCGCATCTCAACGCCAGGAAGACGTGTTTACACGGGGTATCGGGATATGCCGCGCATCTACAACGGCCACGGTGTCGTTGTTGTCTCCACTTCCGTCGGTGTGATCACCGGTAAGAAGGCGACTGAGAATAAGGTCGGTGGTGAGCTGATCTGCTCAATCTGGTAAGGAGAGAAGGAATGTCCCGAATTGGAAACAACCCGATCACCCTTCCCCAGGGAGTAACGGTTACAGTCGCAGATGGAATGATTAACGTTGAGGGGCCAAAAGGCAAGCTCAACTTCAAGAGCCGGGATGAAATCTCCTTGGCAGTTGAAGGTGGGAGTGTCGTGGTTCACCGAGTCGATGACTCTCAAGGTGCCCGCGCCTACCACGGCCTCTATCGCCAGCTCGTCGTGAACATGGTTGAAGGAGTCTCCAAAGGCTTTTCCAAGACCTTGATCATCAACGGGGTAGGATTCCGAGCCGACTTAAAGGCCAACGTCTTAACGTTGAACCTCGGCTTCGCTCAACCGATCGACTTTGTTGTTCCGGAAGGAATCACAGCAGTTGTTGAAACGCCGACGAAGATTGTTCTCTCCGGCATCGACAAGCAGCAAGTTGGTCAAACGGCAGCAGAGTTGCGCTCACTGCGCAAGCCCGAGCCGTACAAGGGCAAGGGAATCCGCTACGAGGATGAGGTAATCCGCCGCAAGGCTGGTAAGACCGCAGGGTCGAAGTGATAAGGGTGGAAGGATACAATGAAAAGAGTAATCGATAAACAGCGAAAACTACAGCAGCGAAAGCGCCACATCCGTAAGCGCATCAGCGGCACCAGTGCCAAGCCACGGATGAGTGTCTATCGCTCCAACACCCACATGTACGTCCAAGTAATCGACGATACGGCTGGGGTCACCCTCGCGGCTGCCTCAACCGTTGAGCCCGAGCTCAAGGATTTGAAGAATAACGTCACCGACGCTGCAAAGCTTGGTGAGGCGATTGGCCAGCGGATGCTTGAAAAGAAGATCGATACGTGTGTGTTTGATCGAAACGGGCATCTCTACCACGGTATCGTCAAGTCGATCGCCGACGGCGCCCGCAAAGCCGGGATCAAGTTCTAGGGGGACAGTGTGGATAGAAACCGAGATAGAAATAGAGATAGAGACCGAGAGAAGAGTGACGGATTGACCGAGAAACTGATCAAGATCAACCGCGTTGCGAAAGTCGTGAAAGGTGGAAGACGCTTCTCCTTCAGCGCCATCGTCGTTGTTGGCGATCAGAATGGAAAAGTTGGCTACGGCTTTGGTAAAGCCAATGACATCACCGAGGCGATTCGTAAAGCTGTTGAGCGCGCCAAGAGTGCGATGATTCAGATTCCGATGAAGAACTCCACGATTCCCCATGAGATCATTGGGAATTACAAAGGCGCCAGCGTCCTGCTTAAACCAGCAGTTCCTGGTACGGGAGTTATCGCCGGCGGTACGGTCCGAGCAATTTGCGACGCTGCAGGAATCCACGATATCCTCAGTAAGACGCTCGGCTCAAAGAACCATATCAATAACGTGAAGGCGACGTTCGTTGCATTAGAGAACCTCTTTGATGCAAAGGTTGTTGCCAAGAACCGGGGCAAATCCCTGAGTGAGATGTGGGGGTAAGAGATGGCCAAGGCAAAACAGAAGCAGATTAAAATCACCCTCGTACGGGGGCTTGCCGGAACCCTTCCGAAGCAAAGACGGACGGTAAAGGCGCTCGGCTTAGGTCGGATTTCCAGTTCCGTGGTGCACGACGCCAACCCAGTTATTCTGGGGATGGTGAACGTCGTCAGTCACCTGGTGAACGTCGAGGAGTTGTAAGATGGCAAAGATTATCGCACCAAAAGGTGCTAATACCAAGAAGACGATTCTCGGTCGTGGTGCTTCCAGCAAGGGTCGATCCAGCGGAAGAGGCCACGACGGACAGAACTCCCGCTCCGGTGGCGGTACTCGCCCTGGGTTTGAAGGTGGGCAGATGCCGCTCTATCGCCGCCTAGCTCGGCGCGGCTTCTCCAATGGACCATTCAAAGTGGAGTATGCAGTCGTTTCTTTGGATGATATCTCCCGAACCTTTGATGATGGAGATGTCGTCACCCTCGAAGCTCTGAAGGAGCTTGGTGTGGTGAAAGGCGTGAAGACTCAAGCTAAGATTCTCAGCAATGGGGAGCTTACCAAGAAGGTTATCATCGAAGGATTGAAGGTTTCTGCAGGGGCAGTCGAAAAGATTACCGCTGCGGGCGGACAGGTCAGATAAAAGAAGGGCGTCATGGCAAACACCTTAGTTGAGATGTATAGAATTAAGAGTCTTCGCAAGAAGATTTTCATTACCCTCGGATTGCTGGTAGTCAGCAGGATCGGGGCGGTCATTCCGATTCCGGGGATTGATCCGCAAGTGTTGAAGCAATTCTTCCTTGCCCAGAGTTCCTCTTCAAACGTTGGATTGACTGAATACTTGAACTTCTTCAGTGGCGGAGCGTTCTCAAACTTCTCGCTCTTCATGCTCGGGGTTATGCCGTACATCAGCACGCAGATTATCCTGCAACTCTTGATGTTAGTGCTTCCCTCTTTGAAGAAGCTTGCCTCCGATCCCTCGGGGCATAAGAAGTTGCAGCAGTACACCCGCTACGGAACGGTGGTGGTGTGTCTGCTTCAATCATACGTAGTGACGATTTACGCCCAGTCGATCCCGGGCGTCTTAACGATGGGCTTAGGTGGCTTTACCATCATTGCAATGCTCACCGTTACAACCGGTTCGATGTTGCTGATTTGGATCGGTAATAAGATCACCCAGTGGGGTGTTGGAAATGGTATCAGTCTCTTAATCTTTGCTGGTATCGTTGCCCGCTTCCCAACCGCAGTCAACGCACTCTTTGCGTCGATCAGCGCTGGGATCCTTAACCCGATCGTTGTTTTAATCGTCGCAGCGATGTTCCTCATCGTAGTAGCCCTCGTTGTCTACGAGGAGCAGGGAATTCGAAAGATTCCCGTAAACTACGCCAAGCGCGTGGTGGGGCGAAAGATGTATGGCGCTCAGTCAACGTACATCCCCATCAAGGTGAACCCCTCTGGAGTTATTCCAGTAATCTTCGCCAGTGCGCTGCTCTCCTTCCCCTTGCAGATTGCAACAACCTTGGGGCCGGAGGTTCGATGGCTCGCTGCCTTCGCTAATTGGTTAAATCCTCAGGGCACCCCCTATCTAATCATCTACGCCCTGTTGATTGTGGCTTTCGCGTTCTTCTACACCCAAGTGTCGATGAACCCGATCGAAATGGCTAAGCAAATCCGCGAGAACGGAGGATCCGTTCCAGGGGTTCGGGCTGAGAAACTCGAAGAGTATTTGACGAAGATTCTCAACCGAATTGTTCTTCCTGGTTCACTCTTCCTTGCGTTCATCGCCTTGATTCCGACGCTCGTGCAGAAGTTCTTTAACTTCCCCTCGACAGTTGCGATGCTCTTCGGAGGTACGTCGCTCTTGATCTTGGTTGGAGTTGACCTTGATACGATGCGCCAGATCGAGAGCATCATGAAGATGCACCACTACGATGGGTTCAAGATTGGCCAGAAGAAGTCAAAGCATTTCTAAGCACTAGGAGCTGGAAGATGAAAGTAAGAGCAAGTGTCAAACCTATTTGTGACAAGTGCAAAGTAGTAAGACGGAATGGGGTGGTCCGCATCATCTGCGATAACCCCAAGCATAAGCAGAGACAAAAATAGTAGGGTAGTAACCCTGTGAGAATTTCAGGAGGCCATGGATGGCGAGAATTGCAGGTGTAGATTTGCCGAACAAGGCAACGAAAATTGCCCTGACCTATATCTACGGAATCGGTAGGTACTCGGCGGTTGAGATTTGTGAAAAAACAAAGATCGATCCAGAGTCCAATATCAACACCCTTTCCAATGATGACCTCGCAGTACTGCGAAAGGTTATCGAAGAAGAGTACAAAGTCGAGGGACGCCTCAGAACTGAGGTTGCCCTGAATATCAAGCGCCTTATGGACATTGGCTGCTACCGTGGCCTCAGGCACCGCCGTGGCTTGCCGGTTAATGGCCAGCGAACGAAGACGAACGCTCGTACCCGTAAGGGTAGGAAGAAGACCGTCGCCGGTAAGAAGAAGTAAGGAGCAAGAAACAGATGGCAACTGTAAAACGTAAAACTAAAAAGACGGTCTATGAAGGGAATGTCTACATTCAGGCAACCTTCAATAATACGATTGTCACCGTGACCGATCTGCAAGGCAACGCCGTGTCATGGGCGAGTGCCGGTGGACTCGGCTTCCGTGGAGCAAAGAAATCTACTCCCTATGCGGCACAGACCACTGCTGAGAAAGCTGCCAAGGCAGCGATGGATAGTGGCCTTCAGGAAGTAAACGTTTTTGTGAAGGGCCCTGGGGTGGGACGCGAGAGTGCGATTCGAACCCTTGGTGTACTTGGATTGAAGGTGCGCTCTATTCGCGATATCACCCCAATCCCCCACAACGGATGCCGACCCCGCAAGAGTCGAAGAGTGTGATGAGGAGAAAGAATTAGATGGCAAGATATACTGGACCCAAATGCCGACATTGCAGGGCGGAAGGCACAAAGCTCTTCCTTAAAGGTGATCGCTGTCTTGGTGGCAAGTGCCCGCTTAATGGCGGAAAGCGCACTGGCCTGCCTGGAAAGGATCCCCGAGCCCGGCAGAAGAAACAAACTAACTACGGCCTTCAGCTTCGTGAGAAGCAGAAGCTTAAGAGAACGTACGCGATGCTGGAGAAGCAGTTCAAGCTTACCTTTAATGAAGCTGCAAGAATCCCCGGAAAGACCGGTGAGAACTTGATTCAGCTCTTAGAGCAGCGCTTGGATAACGTCGTTTTCCGCCTCCACTTCGCCGCAAGCCGCTACCAAGCTGCTCAGTTCGTTAACCACGGACACATCTTTGTAAACGGCAAGCGCGTTGATATTCCCTCCTACCGCGTCAAGGTTGGTGATGAGATTTCGATTAGCCCCCGGGCGCAGAAGATGATCATCATCAAGGAAAACCTCAAGGAGTTCACCAAGAGCGGAGTCTATCAGTGGCTTAGCTTGGACGTGGACGCAATGAAGGGGACCTTCCTTGCAGTTCCGAGGAGAAGTGAAGTAACCGAACTCGAGAAGATTAACGAGCAGTTGATCGTCGAGTTGTATTCCCGATAAGGAGTAACCATGGCACGTAAACACCTTCTGAAGGGCTTTAAGAAGCCGAAGGGGATCACCTTCGAACACAGCACTGTGGAGCCGAACTACGGCAAGTTCATCGCCTATCCGTTTGAACGGGGCTTTGGAACGACGATCGGCAATACGCTGCGTAGGGTACTCCTCTCTTCAATCCAGGGGTATGCCGTCACTGCTATCAAATTTACGAGCTTCAATGAGGATGGTGTTCCCCATCTTATCTCGAGCGAGTATGAGCAGCTTCCTGGGGTGCGCGAAGATATCAGCGATATCATCGCCGCGCTAAAGAAGCTCCAAATCCAAATGCCCGAAGATGCGGAAGGGACGAACCTCTTAATTGAGTGCAAAGGCCCGGGCGTTGTCACTGGAGCCGTATTAGAGCGTGACCAAGTTGAGATTATCAACAAGGATCTTGTTCTCTTTACGATGATGGATGATGCAAACCTTGAGATGGAAGTCCAAATTGATCTTGGGCGGGGATATGTTCCAAGTGAAATCAATGAAAAGTACATCGAGGAGATCGGAACGATTCCCCTTGATGCAACATTCAGTCCCGTATCCCGAGTGAAGTATTCGATCGAGCCGACCCGTGTTGGGTACCGCTCCGACTACGACAAGCTCACCCTTGAGGTGTACACCAATGGCACAATCGTCCCGCAGAACGCCTTAGCTGAAGCGGCAAAGATCGCCAAAGATTACTTCCAAATCTTCATTAACTTCGATGAGTCGCTGATTAGTAACAACGACGAAGTCGATGAAGAAGAGGAGCGGATCCGCAAAATTCTCAACACCTCCGTTGAAGAGCTTGAATTAACGGTTCGCTCGAGTAATTGCCTCAAGAATGCAAATATCCGCACAATCGGAGATTTGACGAAGAAGAGCGAGGATGAGATCGCTAAGACGCGAAACTTCGGGAAGAAGTCCCTCCAAGAGATCAAGGAGAAGCTCAAAGAGTGGAACCTGAGCCTTGGAATGACTGACTACTCCATCCTCAAGACCGCAATCACAGTACCTGAGCACAAGGAAGAAGAGAATGAAGCATAAGATTGGGTTTAATGCGCTGAGCAGAAACGCCGCCCACCGAAAGGCAATGAAGCGCAACATGGTCACCAGTCTCTTCCGCTACGAGCGGATTGAGACGACCAAGGCCAAAGCTCTGGAAGTTCGGAGAATGGCGGAGAAGATGGTAACCCGGGCAAAGACTGACAGCGTTCACAACCGCCGTCAAATCGCCCGCGATATCTCTGACAAAGCCGTTGTCAACAAGCTCTTCACAGAGATCGCCCCGCTCTTTACTGAGCGCAACGGTGGCTACACCAGAATCCTGAAGACGGGTAACCGCCTTGGGGACGCTGCTGAGATGGTTATCCTTGAGCTGGTCGAAAAGCCGGTAAAAGATACCAAGAAGAAAGCCGCCAAAAAAGACTAACGAGCACCGGAGAGGTAACAGCCTCCAATTGCCTTAGTCCAACTCATAAGCCGCTGTCACTCGATGGCGGTTTTTTGTGCCTAAAAGTACGAATGGGTATACCCATAAAAACCCTCTAAAATAACAAAGTTTTTGGGGGTATAACCATAAGAACTCTCTTTACTTGAGATGTTTTACTGGGTATAATCCTAAATAAGAGGTACCCGTTCATGATTAATCGTCCATTGTACTATGAAAAGATTAAACCCTTTGTTAACAAACCCCTTATCAAAGTGATTACGGGCATTCGCAGATGCGGAAAATCTACGATGATGCTGTTAATCCAAGAACTCCTGATTAAAGAAGGAGTAGAAAGAGAACAGATTATCTCAATCAATTTTGAAAGTCTCCAATATTACGAGGTACGCACGGCTCTTACCTTGTACAACTATGTCGCTGAAGAACTGCAAACAAGGAAGAAGCCAGTGTATCTCTTTTTTGATGAGATTCAGCTTGTACACGCCTGGGAAGAAGCAATAAACTCGCTGTTTCTCGATTACAACGCTGACATATATATTACTGGTTCAAACTCGCAGCTTCTTTCTTCGGAGCTTTCGACCTTGCTTACTGGGCGCTATATTCATATTGAAATGCAAGTCCTCTCCTTTAAGGAAATGTTGAGCTTTAGATCACCGAGTGAGCAAACTCCACAAGCTCTTCTTTGGCTTTATATTAGACGAGGAGGATTTCCTATTATTCATCTCAGTGATGATTACGATGAAAAGCAAACATACGCGATAATCCGTGATATCTTTGACTCGATTGTCCTTCGTGATGTTGTTCAACGTTATAAAATACGGGATGTTGAGCTGTTATGGAGGATCCTAAGCTTTATTGCAGATTCAGTGGGGTCTCCTCTTTCAGCAAAGCGAATCGCTGATTACTTCAAAAGTGAAATCAGAGCTGTCGATATAAGCACCGTATATTCCTACCTTACTGCGTTGGAGAGTTCTTTTTTAATCACAAGAGTTCAGCGCTATGATGTCCAAGGCAAAGAGCTGCTCAAGACCCAAGAAAAGTTCTATCTCGCAGATTCTGGTCTTCAGCATGCAATCTTTGGGTACCGTGATCGTCACATCTCGGGGGTGTTGGAGAACGTTGTCTACCGCGAGTTGGTACGGCGTGGCTATGGGGTGTACGTCGGGAAGGTTGGCACCCAAGAAGTTGATTTTATCGGTGAGAGGCAATCGGATAAAGTGTACGTCCAAGTCGCGTACAAGCTTGAGAGTGAAGAAACAATAACGCGAGAGTTTGCTCCACTTCTCGCAACTAGGGATTCCTACCCGAAATTCGTCGTTACCATGGATGAGCACTTCCAAGATACCATCGAAGGGGTGCGACACGTGCAATTAGTGAATTTCCTTACCGATGAGAATCTGTATTAATGAGCAGGTAGTTAGGATACCGATTCCTTTGTTTTCACTATATTATGCATCGTTTTGCACAAATCCATCATTTTGTCTAAGAGATATGGGTTCGTGGTACTTGGGTGAAAAAGATTGTATTTCGAGTAATTTCTTCGTTATAAGTAGTTAACAGTAAAGGAATAATCTAGCTATTAAATCAGATTTTAAACATTTGACATGCCTTGACAATTCTGACAGGCGTCCGTATTATTGTGCCATACGATAGGGGGTAGTGTATGAACAATATACTCATTATCCTCCTTGGTTGTCTTGTTGGTACTATCTTAGGTTGGTTGGGCCGATGGCTGTATGCGAAATTTAAGCTTACCTCCGTTGAACAGCGAGCAATTCGCCTCAACGAGGAAGCAGTAAAAGAAGCGGAAGCAAAAAGCAAGGAGCTTTTGCTTGAAACTCGGGATCAGTTGCTGAAAGAACAGCAACAGCAGGAACGAGAGGCGCGAGAGAGACGAACTGAACTACAACGATTAGAGCGTAGACTCCTCCAAAAAGAGGAGAATCTCGAGCAGAAGCAGACTGAACTTGATGGTATTAAAAAACAATTGGGAGAGTGGGAAGTAAATCTTTCCCAGCAGGAAGAAGAGGTTGTCGCTAAAGAAGGCAACCTTATTGTGGAACTTGAACGCATCGCTGGATTGTCGGCTGACGAGGCAAAAAACCTCATCATGGAGAGCTTGTACAACGATGCGAAGAGAGACGCCCAGCTCATGATTAACAAGATTGAGCAAGAGGCCCAGCTCTCCGCCGACAAAAAAGCCCGCGAAGTCGTTGTGACCTCAATCCAGCGACTGGCGACTGAAGTTGTCAATGACGTGACCGTCAGCTCGGTGAGCCTTCCATCCGATGAGATGAAGGGAAGAATCATCGGCCGCGAGGGTAGGAATATCCGAACCCTCGAGACCCTTACTGGGGTTGATGTGATCATCGACGACACCCCTGAAGCAGTGGTTATCTCCTGCTTCGATCCGGTCCGCAAGGAAATTGCCCGCGTAGCCTTAGAACGGCTCGTGCAGGATGGGCGAATCCACCCATCTCGGATTGAAGAGGTCGTAAACAAAGTCACCAAGGAAGTTGGTGGCATCATCGCTGAAGAAGGGGAAAAGGTCATCTTTGATCTGGGGATTCATAACGTCTCTCCAGAGATGATTCGGGCGCTCGGCCGTCTCCATTTCCGCACCAGCTATGGACAAAATGTCCTCTCTCACGCCAAGGAGGTCGCCATAATCTCCGGCATGATTGCCAGTGAAATTGGCGCCGACCGGGAACTTGCCGTCCGTGGTGGATTGCTCCACGACATCGGTAAGGGAATAGAAACTGAAAGTGATGCAAACCACTCCGAACTCGGAGCGGACCTTGCCCGTCGCCTCGGCGAAGACCCTCGGGTTATCAATGCGATCCTCGCTCACCACAATGACGAGGAACCAAAGACCTTAGAGGCGGTCATCGTGCAGATCGCTGATGCGATCAGTGCCGCTCGCCCAGGAGCACGTCGGGAGACGCTCGATAACTACATCAAGCGCCTTGAATCACTTGAGAAGATCGCTGAATCCTTTACTGGAGTTGAGAAAGCGTACGCAATCCAAGCGGGTCGCGAGCTGAGGATTCTGGTAAATAACGAAGAGGTCACCGACGAAGGGGCCAAGGAAATCGCCAAGGGAATCGCCGGGCGGATCGAAGCCGAGCTTCGCTACCCCGGACGCATTAAAGTGACGATTATCCGAGAAACCCGTGTGACTGAATACGCTAGGTAAGATTGTGGCTGATCAAAAACCAATAGTGGCCTTGCTCTTAGGGGACGTCTGTGGACAGCCTGGGAGCAGGGCTCTCTTTTTAGGGCTCAATTCTCTTGTGAAGGAGAGTCGAGCCGATGTCGTCATCGCCAATGGTGAGAACGCCGCCAATGGCTTCGGCCTCTCTATTGCGCTGATGAATCAATTCTTTAATCTTGGAATCCACGCAATTACCAGTGGAAACCACATCTGGCAGCAGGAGGAGCTCCGGCCAATTCTCGATTCCGAGAAGCGCCTTCTTCGCCCTGCAAACTACCCACCCCAAGTTCCCGGTCACGGCAGTGTCGTTCTTCAAGTTCGCGAGCACGCCGTTGCTGTCTTAAACCTTCAAGGCCGGCAATCGATGAGCCCAATTGACTGCCCGTTCCGTGTTGGAATGGAGCAGATCGAACGCCTCCGGAAGCAAACGAAGATGATCATCGTCGATTTTCACGCCGAGAACCCGATGGAGAAAGAGGCACTCGCCTTTCACTTCGATGGGAAGGTCAGCTGCGTCATTGGAACGCACACCCACGTTCAAACCGCCGACGAGAAGATCCTGCCCAATAAGACGGCGTACATCACCGATATGGGTATGTGTGGACCGACGAAGAGTGTGATCGGCTCCGATCCTGCCCTTTCAATCGCCCGCTCAATCACCCAGATGCCCCTGCGCAGTGAGATCGCCTCAACCCCGCCGATGATGCAGGGGGTGATCGTTACGATTGACCCAACTACGGGCGCGAGTGTAGGAATTGAGCGCTTCACCCGCACCTTTAGCGTATGAAGAAAGTACCGCTTCTTCGAGCACTTCAAACCCACTTTACGACCTACACTAAGGATGAACTACACGCCTTCGTCATCTGTAAAAACGTCTTTGTTGATGGGGAGTTAGTCACCGACCCCAAGCAATTAATCCCTGAAGATGGCGCTCTTGAGATCCACACCCAAACGTACGTAAGTCGGGGCGGATATAAGCTTGAAGCGGCGCTTGCGGCGTTTAATGTCCAGGTAGAAGGGAGAGTCTTCATCGACGCAGGCTCCTCTACTGGTGGCTTTACCGATTGCCTTCTTCAACACGGAGCCAAAGCAGTCCACGCTGTTGATGTGGGGTATAACCTCATCGATTGGAAACTTCGCAGTGACCCGCGGGTCATCCTTCATGAGAAGCAGAATATCATGACGTTAAATGAGGTCGATCCCCCCGCTGAAGCTGCGGTATGTGATCTCTCCTTCCGCTCAATTAGCAACGCTGCATCGCACATCCTTTCCCTCGTTGGAAACACGTTTTTAATAGCCCTCATCAAACCACAGTTTGAGCTAGAAAACCCCCCTTCAACATTTGATGGAGTCATTGATGATTCCCAGATCATTCAACGCGTCCTTGGATCGGTCCAAGAACGCTTAGCTGCAGAAGGGGTAGGGATTATCGATCTTATCGCCAGTCCAATCACTGGGGCGAAGGGGAATCGGGAGTTTCTCGGCCTCCTACAGAAAACAATGGGCCTTTCTCAAGATGAGGTCATTCAAAAAGCTCGTGAGGAACTTCTTCGCCTTCAATAAGAATGACGATATCTTTCGCCCCAAGATAGCGGGCGGTCTCTTTCACTTGCTGGTACGCCATCTTCACATTCGCCGATGCGAGAAACTCCTTTGAGAAGTTGAGGTAGATAATATTCGCACTCGTGGTGAGTCCTAAGAGGCGAGTTCTTGAATCGATGAAGGTAATCGCCCCGTCTTGGAGCGCTGCTAAAGAAGGCCCACCTACCAGCGCTTCATAGGTATCGTGCGCTGCAGTAGAGCCCAGGCGTTTCTGCTCTACTAAATAGGGGGCAAACTCCTTTCCCAGCTTAGCAAAAGCAACGCGGACGGCCCGGGTTGGGGCGGCGACGCTTTGACTTGGTTTCGGTCCTTGGATGGCGGCTAATACCCCGCTTTCTTCAAACGCCCGCTTCATTCGTGGCCCAGCGGCGATGAGGATGATCGCGGTGTAAAGAAGGAAGAAGAGGATGATGATTAGGGTGCGTCCAACGATCTTTCTATGGTCAGCCATCGCCTTATCGTAGCAAAGAATACCTCCTTCTGCCAGCTTTACATCACTCTCTAAACTCCGTATCATAGCCGTATATGAGGATCTTTACCGGCTTAGCAATCAGTGAGGGAATCGCCCAGGGTAAGGCAAAAATCTATCGCCATACCCCCCTTGTTGTACAGCGCCACGCTATTGCACTATCTCAAGTCCCCGGTGAGCTTACTCAGCTCGACCGGGCGTTTGAAGGCGCCCACGTCGCGCTGAAAAACCGCCAGAGCGCCCACTTAGCTGGGGAGGCACTTGAGATTTGGGAAACCCACCTCATGATGCTACAAGATCCAACGTACATCGCCTCGATTAAAGAGATGATCGAAACAAAGCTCATCACCGCCAGTTGGGCGACTGAAGAGGTAACCCAGGCGATCATTCACAGCTTAGAGGCGAGTGATGACGAACTCTTTCGCCAGCGGGCGATCGACATCAAAGATATCGGCCAATCGATCGTTGAAGAGCTCAGTGGGAAGAAGAGCCATCCGAAGCTCGTCTTAGATGAACCAATCATCCTCTTAGCCGATAGCCTCCTGCCCAGTGAACTCTTTAGCCTCGATCGCTCAAAGATCTTAGGCCTCAGCTTAGACGGCGGGGGTTTTGCTTCCCACGTAGCGATCCTCGCCCGCGGTCTTGATATTCCCACCGTCATTGAAACCCACCTCGCGTCCCACGCCGCCCACGACGGTGATGAGGTCATCGTCGATGGAATTTGGGGGGAGGTGATTATCCGAGCGGACCACCGCGCCGCAGAGAAAGTGGCAAAACGCCACGCCGCCTACCTTAAGCACGAAGCAGAGCTGCGCGCTAGCGCCGCATTAAAAGCGGTAACGCGCGATGGGAAAGAGATTTCGATTCAATCGAATATCCAAACCCTCAGTGAACTTCAATTTGCCCAAGAAGAGGGCAGTGATGGCGTTGGTCTCTTCCGCACGGAGTTCTTCTTCATGGAGCGCTCAAAGCTCCCCAGTGAAGAAGAGCAGTTTGCAGTCTACAAAGAAGTCCTTGAAACCCTCAGTCCAAAGAGTGTAACGATTCGAACGCTGGATCTTGGCGGTGATAAAATTGTCAGCGGGTTAAACCTCGTTGAAGAGAACCCCGTCTTGGGCTTTCGGGCGGTGCGCTTCTGCTTAGAACACAAGGATATTTTCCTGACCCAGCTAAGGGCGCTGCTGCGCGCTAGTGCCTTTGGATCACTGAAGATTATGTTCCCAATGATCAGCGGAGTTCAGGAGCTGAAGCAATCACTACGGATTCTTCACGTAGCAAAGCTCCAGCTGAAAGAGGAAGGAGTCGCCTTTGACCCCGACCTTCAAGTCGGAACGATGATCGAAGTGCCCTCAGCGGCGCTTGTCACTGATCTCTTGATCCCCTACGTTGATTTCATTTCAATTGGAACAAATGACTTGATTCAATATACGATCGCTGTTGATCGAAACAACCAAAAAATAGCCCATCTCTACCAACCCCTTCACCCCGGTGTCCTTCGGTTGCTTAAAACCGTTGTTGATCACGCCCACAAAGCGGGTAAGAAGGTTGCCGTGTGTGGAGAGATGGCCGCCGAAGCGCACCACGCCGTTGTCTTGGTGGGCCTTGGTGTTGATGAACTCTCGATGGGACCGCATGCGCTCTTAAAACTCCGCAAGATTATCCGCTCAATCAATCTTGCTGCTGCCCAGGATTTAGTTGCGCACCTCTTAACCCTCGAAAACTACGTGATGACTGAAGAAGCAGTACGGGAGTGGATGCATGAACGATTCGATGACCTTACTATCCGGTGAACCGGTAGTAATCTCTATAATTGGTCGACCCAACGTTGGTAAGTCGACCCTCTTTAACCGCCTTATTGGAAAACGCCGGGCGATCACCGACCCAACGCCGGGAGTAACCCGTGATTTACTCCCCGAGCGGTGGTTTTTAGCGGGTAACCCCGTCACCCTCGTCGATAGTGGCGGGGTGAAGATGGAAGGGGTAACGCTCGACGATATGGTCAGTGCCCAAAGCCTCTCGCTCTTAGAGCGCAGTGATGCGATCATCTTCATGATGGATTGCACCGAAGTGACGAGTGAGGACCTTCACCTCCTTGAGGTGCTCCGCCCGTACAGCGATCGCCTCATCCTTACGGTGAATAAGATCGATGACCCAAAACGCGAAGACCTCATCTGGGAGTTCTACAGCTACGGCTTTGAGAAAGTCGTCGGCATCAGCGCAGCCCACGGGTTGGGGATTGATGATTTAGAGGACGCCCTCTTAGGGCTCCTACACTTTGAAGAAGTTGAAATCGCTGAAGAAGAAGAGGCGGTGGTGAAGCTGGCTATCATGGGCAAGCCTAATACCGGTAAGTCCACCTTAGCGAACCTCCTTGTTGGGAAGCAGATCTCCTTAGTCAGTGACATCGCCGGAACAACCCGCGATGTTGTCTCAGGCTCCTTTGTCCACAAAGGAACACATTTCAGCGTCCTTGATACCGCTGGTATTCGGCGCAAAAGTAAAGTCGAAGAGGATGTTGAGTACTACTCAGTGAACCGGGCGATTCGCACCATTGAAGAGGCGGATGTCGTCTTCTTAGTCGTCGACTCCGCCGAAGGACTCGCCGACCAAGACAAGAAGATCGCCTCATTGATCGTTCGCCGTGGAAAAGGGGTGATCATCGTCCTGAATAAGATTGATCTCCTCAGTGGTATTCCCAACGAGCTTGAGGCGATTAAAGATCGAATCCGCTTCCTCTTCCCAATCCTCCACTTCGCTCCGGTGATGATGATCAGCGCGTTAGAGGATACTGGGGTGGGACCCCTTTTAGATTCAGCGTGGAGTTTGTATCGCCAGCTCCACCGCCGCATTGAAACCGCCCACCTCAATGAAGCATTGAAGGCGTGGGGAGAGGAGTACCAACCACCCCGGGGGAAGGAAGGACACTTTAAGATTTACTATGGAACCCAAGTCTCCACCAACCCGGTGAACTTCCTCCTTTTTGTGAACCGAGCGAAAGACTTCCCCGCCACCTACCTTACCTACTTAATCAATAAGATTCGCAGTGAACTGGGCTTTCCTCAGATTCCCGTTGAGATCGACTTAAAGGAGCGTAAGCGCTCTCCCTCATTAAACGCCAAAGGACCGAAAGAACTGAAGGCGCCACCAATGCCAAAAGAAG
>Ga0265293_10002963_pt1 | contig 32582 bp, 31 predicted proteins | sample Munlanlewell138R_FD_192505 | JGI IMG/M metagenome (GOLD analysis project Ga0265293, IMG submission 192505) | Leachate microbial communities from a municipal landfill in Southern Ontario, Canada - Leachate well 138R | ecosystem: Engineered > Solid waste > Landfill > Unclassified | place: Canada... | reverse complement strand
CAGATCCAGCTGCATCCCTATCGGCTCCGTCCCGGCCTGGTGGCGCTGCACCGGGACCGGGGTGTGCTGACCCAGTCCTGGAGTCCGCTGGGACTGGTGCCCCTCCCGAGGTCGACCCACCCCGGGCGGCAGGCCGAGAACCTGGCGAGTTTCGATTTCACGCTGACCGATGACGACATGACGACGCTGGGAGCGCTGGACCGGCCCGACCTGCCGTTGGTGGACGCCGACCGGTACGGCCACTGAGTCCGAGCGGCTCTGCGAGACTGACGGCATGGACTCTGAGCTCACGCTGCGTTGCCTCGGCGCGGCGGGCACCGTCACCGGTTCCAAACACCTGCTGGAGACCGACGGCAAGCGAATCCTGGTGGACTGCGGGCTGTTCCAGGGGCTGAAGAATCTGCGCGAACTCAACTGGAAACGCCTGCCGGTGGACGCGGCGAGCATCGACGCCGTCATCGTCACCCACGCGCACCTCGACCACACCGGATATCTGCCCCGCCTGGTGCGCGACGGGTTCCGCGGACCCATCGTCGCCACCGCGGCCACCGCCGCGGTGGCCGAAATCATCCTGCGGGACAGCGCCTTTCTGCAGGAACGCGAGGCGGACTTCCTGAACCGGCACCACGCCACCAGGCACTCCCCCGCGCTGCCGCTGTATGACAGCCGCGACGCCGAGCGTGCGCTCGAGTTGTTCACCACCCACCCGTTCAGCCAGGAGTTCAGCCTGCCCGACGACGGGCCCAGCGTGGTGTTCCGGCGGGCCGGGCACATTCTGGGCGCGGCGACCGTCGACCTGCTCTGGCAGGGTCGGCGCATCGTGTTCACCGGCGATCTGGGCCGCTACGACGACCCGCTGATGCTCGACCCCGAACCGGTGCCGGCCGCGGACTACCTGGTGATGGAGTCGACCTACGGGGACCGGTTGCATGACCGCACCGACCCCACCGACGCCCTGGCCGACATCATCGAGACAACCGTGGCTCGCGGCGGCACCATCGTGGTACCGGCGTTCGCGGTGGGACGGGCCCAGACTTTGCTGTACCACCTATGGCAATTGCGTTGCGCCGGAAGGCTACCCGACGTCCCGATCTACCTGGACAGTCCGATGGCCATCAATGCCAGCGAGCTGCTGCGCACCCACCACGGCGACCACCGCCTGCCGCCGCAGGTCTACGAGGACATGTGCGCGATCGCCACCTATACCCGCGACGCCGAGGAATCCAAGCGGATCTCCGCGGATCGCTCCCCCAAGATCATCATCTCCGCCAGCGGCATGGGCAGCGGCGGTCGCGTGCTGCACCACTTCGAGGCCTTCGCCTCCGACCCGCGCAACACGATCATGCTCACCGGCTATCAGGCCCCGGGCACCCGCGGGCGGTCGATGATCAGCGGGGCACGTGAGATCAAGGTCCACGGCCAGTGGATCCCGGTGCGAGCCCGGGTCGAGAATCTGCGCATGCTCTCGGCGCACGCCGACGCCGACGAACTCATCCGGTGGACCTCGGGATTCACCACCCCGCCGCGGCGGGTGTTCGTGGTCCACGGCGAACCGCAGCCCGCCGACGCGCTGCGCGTGCGGCTGGGCCGCGAGTTCGGGTGGGACGCCGTGGTGCCGCGGCAGGATCAGGTGTTCGAGCTGTAGGAGACACGCGCTGCCGTCTCCTACATACCGCCACGCCACCGCCGGCGGAAGACTAGGGCAGCAAAGATCCTCGACCGCATGCTGCACAGCTTCGCCCCCGTCGAGGAGAAGCCCCGCCGCCGCTGAGCCGGACACGCCGACCCCAAGCCCGTGTGGAAATGCCTGTTTACAACATTGAATATGGTCGCTCTACTATAGTGATGATGTCTCTGTTTGAGGCCCGAGGAAAAGCTATGCCTGATGGTGACCGTCGTTTTGTCGCGGTGGTGGGCGCCTCCGCGGGCCTGGGACGGTGCATCGGGGTGGGCCTCGGGAGCCAAGATCTGCTGGAACTGGTGGGACCCGACGGGTTGCGCAGCTACCTCGAGCCGACGGCGCCCGAACGGGGGCGCTTCGACCACACCCTCCGGTTCGCGCTGGGCACCACCATCTACGCGGGCACCAGCGAGGCGCATCGCACCGTCATCGCCCAGCGCGGGCTGGGGCTACCCCGTTAGCTTCTTGGTTCGCCGCGGCGCCGTGGCGCGACCGGTTGTCTTGGTGGCCCGTACCGTTTTGGCTTTGGCCTCGTCGGACGGCATCAACGCCTGCCGACACCAGGCCCACAGCTGATCCTCGGACAGGTCGGCGCCCTTGCCCCCGAGGTGGAAAACACCGATCTGGGCGAGGGCGGTCAGCGTGGAGTTCAGCAGCGTGGTCAGCTGCGCCACAGTGAGATCCTTGCGGATCAGGCCGGCGCGTGAGCACGATGTGATGACCTTGGTGAGCAACCGTTGGTGCGGTTCCCAGATCTTGGCGAAGTCGTCGGGGCGCTCGATCTCGAGGCTCAGGTTGTAGATCGTCATGACCCGGCCGCCGACGTTCTCGGACGACTCCGCGCGGGACAGGAAGCCTCGGCAGAATGCCTCGAGCTTCTCCATGGGGCCGTCTGCGGCGTCGACCTCGTGCCGAATGCTCTCGGTGAACTGGCTGGTGACGTTCTCGTACAGAGCGAGCAGCAGTTCGTCCTTCCCCGCGAAATGCTGGTAGAACGCCCGCAGGCTCAGGTTGGACCGGTCGATGAGGGCCTGGATGGTGAAGTCGGCGCTCCCCGATTCCTCCACTAATTCCAGCGCGGCGGCCAGGAACCGGGAGCTGCGCGCGAGTGCGCGCGCACGCGCGCTGCTCAGTCGCCGGTCGATGGTCCGCTGCTGCCAGGAAGTCGGTAGTTCGACCTCCGGGTCCACGACTTCGAGTTCGTCCCCGTTGTCCCGGTTCTTCTTGGCCGCCATGGTCGCTCAGCATACGCGCCACCAGCGAGAACGCGTGATCTACACAGCTGCGTATGTTGATTGCCGATTCCGCGATCCGGTATTTCCGCTTACCGGGCCTCCCACCGCGGTTCCCGCTTCTCGAGGAACGCCGTAACGACGTCGTCGGCAAGGTAGTCAAGCGCAACCTGGCTGCCTCGGCTCCCGTTGCGGCTCACTTGAACTGACTGCGGAGCTCGGTCTTGAGCACCTTTCCGGTCAAGTTGCGGGGCAGCGCCTCGATCAGTTCGAGGCGCTCCGGGATCTTGTGTCGACTGAGTCCGCGCGCGGTGCAGTGCGCGGCCATGGTCTCCAGCGAGATCTGCGCGCCGGCCGCCGGTACCACCACCGCGCAGACACGTTCGCCGGTGCGGGGGTCGGGCACCCCGATCACCGCGATGTCGTCGACGCCGGGATGGTCGGCGAGCAGGTTCTCGATCTCGAGTGCGGAGATGTTCTCCGCGTTGCGGATGATGGCGTCCTTGAGCCGCCCGGTCACCACCACGTTGCCGTCGGCGTCGATGCGGCCGAGATCCCCGCTGCGGAACCAACCGTCGGGGGTGAAGGCCGCGGCGTCGAGGGTGGAATCCACGTAACCGAGGAACCGTTGCGGACCGCTGAGCAGCAACTCGCCTTCCCCACCGGCGGCCACATCGCGACCGTGTTCATCGACGGCCCGGACCCGCACCCCGGGGACCGGCGGTCCCACCGTGTGGTCCAGCACGGCCGGCGGAGCGTCGGTGCGTGGCGAGGTCGCCACCGGGAACTCGGTCAGTCCCCATGAATTCGCGACGCCGGGAACACCGAGTTCCTCGCGCACCTGTTTGCACAGCTCGGGCGTCAGCGGCGCCCCGCCCCCGACGCAACCGCGCAACTCGGGGAACAGTGGCTTGGCGCCGTGTCGTCGCTGCGCGGCGAGATAGGCGACGAAGAACGGAGTCGCGGTGCCCAGCAGCGTCGGGCCTTGCGCGGCAACGGCATCGGGGGTGGTCACCGGATCGAAATGGTCGAAGAGCGCCAGGGTCATGCCGGTGCGCAGCGTGGCGGCCAGCATCGCGGCGCCGCCGATGTGTGAGATCGGGAACGGGATCGGGTTCACGTCGGCGCTGGACGCACCGATCATGCCGACCACCCCGGCCGAACCCGCGATCACCGAACGGTCGCAGTGCCGCACCCCCTTCGGGGCCGCCGTGGTGCCCGACGAGTAGTACACCCAGCGGGCGGCCTCGGCGCCGGTCGGGGCCGGCGACAGGACGTCGGGATCCCCGGCCTGCAGGCGAAGTTCACCGGAACGCGGATCCGCGGAGTGATCGACGATCAGGACCTCCGGCCCGCCGTCACGCGCGATCGAGCGGGCCAGGTCGACATGGTCATAACCGCGCCACACCCCGGGGACCACGAGGAATCGGGTGTCCAGTTGGGCGGTGGCGAATCGAACCTCGCCCTCCCGCCAGATCGGCAGGATGGGATTCTGCACCGCACCGAGGCGGGCCAGCGCGACCATCACCACCATGGTCTCCAGCGTGGTCGGCAGCTGCCAGGACACCACCGTTTCCGGTCCGACCCCGCGCTCCGCGAAGCCCGCGGCGGTGGTGAGTGCGGCCTGGGCCAATTGGTGGTTGGTCAGTGTCCGGCCGTGGTTGTCGGCGAGCACGGTACGGTCCGGATGTGATCGGGCGGCGGCCTCCACCAGGCCCCAGAAGGTCTGGGTCATCGACTGGGCAGCAGCAATCGACGCTTGGCCAGAATGTTGCGCATCATCTCCAGCTACCCCCCGAAACGGTGTAGGCCCGCGACCACAACCAACTTTCCCGCAGCCGCATCTTGGCTTGTTGCACTTCGGCATCGAATGCTACTGGGGGCAGGCCCCACCCGGCCAGTTCGGCCCCGTACGCGGAAATGGCGTGATCGTCTCGGCGAAGGTGAGCTTGGCGATCGAGCCGTCGCCGACCTGGTGAGCCGTCAGCTTGCCGAGCAGCCGTGGGCGAAGGTGCGTTGCCGGGAGGGCACCGCTCGGCTCGATCTGGTTCCGCTGGGACTCGTCGACCAAGCTCCGTAACGGCTCAGATTGCGATGCAACGGAATCCGATATGGGTGGTGGCACTGTCCTGCGATTGTGGTGAGCGCGCCGCGGGTCGGTAGCGGTGACAGTATTCGGGGGCACACAGGTGCGATCCGCCCTTGAGCACTTGGTTGACCGACGGGTCGCCCGCGGGCGCCGGGCAGCACCCTGAGATCTGCGGGGTGCCGCGGTGGCCGGGGACGAAGCGGGAGCGGGTCCATTCCCAGACGTTGCCGATCATGTCCACCAGCCCGAACGCATTGGGCGGGAACGTGCCCACCGGGGAGGTTCGGGACCAGCCGGCGGCGCCGTCGTTGCGGTAGGGAAACTGTCCCTGCCAGGTGTTGGCCATCAACCGGCCGTCGGGGCGGGCGTCGTCGCCCCAGGGGTAGACGGTGGCGCTGCCCGCGCGCGCCGCGTACTCCCACTGGGCCTCGGTGGGCAGGCCGCGCCCGGCCCAGGCGGCGTAGGCGGCCGCGTCGGGATAGGCGACCTGGACCACGGGATGATCCGGCAGGTCGGCGACCGACGATTCGGGCCCCGTCGGGTGCTTCCAACAGGCGCCCGGCACCCAGGTCCACCACTGCCGCCAGTCCCGCAGGTCCACCGGACCGTCGGTCGGGCGGAACACCAACGCGCCCGGCACCAGGTCGGCGGTCGGCACGCCCGGGAAGGCCGCCGGATCGAGCTGCTGTTCGGCGACGGTGACATGGCCTGTGGCGGCGACGAATTCGGCGAACTGCGCGTTGGTCACCGGATGGCGTTCGATGGCGAACGGTGCGACCGTCATCTCGTGCACGGGCGCTTCCTCCGGGTAGAACTCCCCGGACCCCATCGAAAAGGATCCGCCCGGCAGTTCGACCAACTCGGTGAGCATGCAGACCAGCGTAGGCAGACGGGGTTATGGTCAGGCGATGATCCAGACATCGACAGCCCGCAAGCTGGCCGCGGCGGCCGTCGCGTTCGCCCTGATCGGTGCGGCCACGGCCTGCGACTCGCAGAGCCCCGAAGGCCCGACCGCGACGCAGGACCCGACAACCACCACGAGCGCCACGAGCACCGCCGTCGAACCTTTCACGGCCTTCGTCGAACCGGTGGAGGGCACTGAGGGCCTGGTCACCTATCAGGCCGAACTGCCGCAGTTGCGCGGCGGCGACCCCGCGGTGCGCGAGCGGTTCAACACCGGAATGCGCGCCGCGCTCGACGACTACCTGGTGCCCACCGAGGACAACACCCCGGTGTCGGTGTGGCCCGGCGTCCTCGGCGAGGACGACCGCAGCGAGGTCACCCACATCGGGACCGGGTCGGTGGCCGGCGTGCTGCTGCTCAACATCTCCGTCGAGCGCGCCGCGCACCCGTTCAACGCGGTGGCCACCACGGTGATCGACGCGCAGACCGCCGAGCCGATCATGATCACCGATCTGTTCACCGACCAGACCGCGGGGCTGACCGCGTTGGTCGACGGCATCAACGCCGAGATCGCCGAGGACGAGAAGCTTGCCGGGCAGTCCGCGCCGGAACCGGTCGCCGATCAGTTGACCGCGTGGGTTCCCGACGACGACGGCCTGGTGGTCTTCGTCCCCGTGGCCCACGTGCTCGGTGACTACTACCCGATCACCGTGGACTGGGACGTCCTCGACCCGGTGTTGGCACCGGGAATGCGCGAGACGCTGACGGACTAAACACCCGTCGCGCCGTCGAGGCGTTCCCGGATCAGGTCGGCATGCCCGCAGTGTCGGGCGTATTCGGCGATCATGTGCAGGTAGATCCAGCGCAGGCTCACCTCTCCACCCATGAACGGGCTGGTGTCGTCGAGCCCGCGAGCCGCGCAGTTGGTGCGCGCACGGTCGATCTCGTCGCGCCAGATCTGTGCCGCGGCCCGGTATGACGAGTCGGGCGACAACTCAAAGCCCCCGGAGTGGCCGTCGGGGTGTTCGCGCGAACCGAAGATCGGCGCCACCTGCTCGCCGGTGAGCACCCGGCGGAACCAATTGCGTTCCACCTCCGCGGCGTGCTGGACCAGACCCAGCAGCGCCATCTCCGACGGCGGAACCGACGCCAGCCGGAGTTGATCCTCGTCGAGGCCGTCGCACTTGGCGGCCAGCGTGGCGCGGTAGAAGTCCAACCAACCCGCCAAAGTGGTGCGCTCGTCGGCGTTCAGCGGCGGCAACGGTCGCTCTGGTGCTGTCACGGTCACCGATGCTGCCACCTACACCAAGCTCTAGCCAGATAGATGCCCCATCTGGCAAGATGCCCCTACGTCTGTTTAGTAGACACACCGTCCAGCGAGATTTGCGAGGAGCGCGACGAGATGCCAGAAGCGGCCACTTCCCTGGGACCCAAGCCGGCGGAGTACGACGCCGAGTGGGTGCGCGCGAAGTACGCCATCGAACGCGACAAGCGCCTGCGGCCAGACGCGGTGGACCAGTTCGTCGAGGTCACCGCCGATTTCTCGCATTACGCCGACGACCCGTGGACCGTACGGGTCGAGCGTGACCCGGTGCGGGACCACGTACAGGTGGCGATCATCGGCGCCGGGTTGGGCAGCATCCTGGCCGCGGCGCGCCTGCAGGAAGCCGGCATCACCGACATCCGGATGATCGACACCGCCGGCGACTTCGGCGGCACCTGGTACTGGAACCGCTACCCGGGCGTGCAGTGCGACGTCGAGTCCTACATCTACCTGCCGCTGCTCGAAGAACTGGACTACATCCCGAGCGAGCGCTACGCCCATGGCCCGGAGATCCGGGAGCACCTGCAGAACTGCGCCAAGCATTACGGCTTGTACGAGAACGCGCTGCTGCAGACCACCGTCACCGGCATGCAGTGGGACGAGCAGGCCACGCAGTGGCGGATCACCACCGACCGCGGCGACGACTTCACCGCGACCATGGTCGCGGTGTCGCCGGGGTCGCTGACCCGCCCGAAACTTCCCGGCATCCCGGGGATCAACGAGTTCCGCGGCCACACCTTCCACACCAGCCGCTGGGACTTCGACTACACCGGCGGCGACGAAACCGGCGGGCTGACCAAGTTGGCCGACAAGCGCGTCGGCGTCATCGGCACCGGTTCCACTGGGCTGCAATGCATTCCATACCTGGGTGAGCATGCCGAGCAGCTGTATGTGTTCCAGCGGACCCCGAGCACGGTCTCCGAGCGCGGCAACCGGCCCACCGATCCGCAGTGGGCGGCCACCCTCGGGCCCGGTTGGCAGCGCGAGCGGATGGAGAACTTCACCCGCGTCACCTGCGGTGTCGAGATGGAACTCGATCTCACCGACGACGGCTGGACCCAGAAGGCGCTCGCGCTCTCCGAACCCGCCGTGGCCCGGGAGACCGCGCGCTTGGGCCGGGAGATGACCCTCGAGGAGATCACCGAGTTTCTCTTCCGCGCCGACTGGGATGCGATGGAGCGGTTGCGCGCGCGCATCGATGCCACGGTGCGCGACCCCAAAACCGCTGAGGCACTGAAGCCCTGGTACCGGCTCAACTGCAAGCGGCCCGGTTACCACGACCAGTACCTGGACACCTTCAACCGACCGAACGTCACCCTGGTCGACACCGACGGCCGCGGGGTACAGCGTTTCACCGAGACCGCCGTGGTGGTCGACGGGGTGGAGTACGAACTCGACGCGCTGGTGTTCGCCACCGGATTCGAGGTGGGCACCGAGTTCACCCGTCGACTCGGGTTTGAGATCGTCGGCCGCGACGGCGTGGCGCTGTCGCAGAAGTGGGCCAAGGGCATGCGGACGCTGCACGGCCTGCAGACCCACGGCTTCCCGAACTGTTTCTTCCTCGGCTACACCCAGTCCGGGGTCTCCCCCAACTACACCCACACCGCCGAGGAGCGCGCGCAGCACTTCGCCTATCTGGTGCGCACTTTCGTCGAGCGCGGCGCGTCGACCATCGAGGCCACCCAGGCCGCCGAGGAACAGTGGCTGGCGGCCATGGAGGCCTCGTCGGAGAAGCCCAAGGCCTTCTACGCCGAGTGCACGCCGAGCTATCTGAGCTCCGAGGGCGACAAGGAGAACCCGCACGGGATGCTGTCGACGAACTTCGGCGGCAAGCCTGTCGAGTTCTTCGACATGCTGGCGAAGTGGCGCGCGAACGGTCGGCTCGAGGGCGTGATCCTCGCGTGACCGACACCACGGCCGCCACCGAAACCGAGGACGCCGCACCGAAGCTCACGATGCGCGACCGGCACCGCATCATGACCCGCGAGCACATCGAGTCCGCGGCCCTGGAGGCGTTCGCCGAACGGGGCTACGTCGCGGTCACCATCGACGACATCGTGCGGCGCGCCGGGATTGGCCGCGCCACGTTCTACCTGCATTTCGACAGCAAGGCCGCGGTGCTGCGGGAACTGCGCAACACCCGGATGACGGTCTGGTCGCAGGAGGACGCGCCGCGCGGCGGCAAGTCGGGGCGCCCGTCCATCCGCGCCTTCTTCGAGAAGGTGGTCGACTTCTACACCTCGGCCCCGGAGCTCTACACCGCCCTGCATCAGGCCCGCGCGGCCGACCCGGAGTTCGCCGGGGCGCACCGCGCCACCATGGAGGCCAACGTCGAGGAGTGGGCGCGCTCCGACGCCATGCCGGGCGCCACCGAGGCGCAGCTGCGGCTGGCCATCGCGATGATGTACACCATGGTCGACTCCTTCATGCACCTCTGGCTGGTCGACGGTTGGCCGCTGGACCGCGAGGCCGCCATCGAGGCGATGACCGACGCCCTGCACGCCACCATGCGCTGAACTCCCCGAGAACCCTTGATAGGAGCACGATGTCGGAAAAACGTTATCTGCATCTGAACCTGGTGGCCAACGACATCAACCTGCACCAGGGGGCGTACGGCAACGAGCAGGCGCACGGCATCCCCGCGCGCAGCACCTTCGAGCGCCTGCTCGAGTACGGCCGCTTCGGCGACGAGGGGCTGTTCACCGCGCTGTTCGTCGGGGACATCCCGGGCATGCAGGGATCACCGGCCTTCGACGGCGGCCCCGCCGAACCCATCACCGCGCTGACCGCAATCTCCCAGCACACCAAGCATGTTGGGCTCATCGCGACGGCGTCGACGACGTTCTACGACCCCTACAACCTGGCCCGCCTGCTGGCCTCCCTCGACCAAGCCTCCGACGGGCGCGCCGGCTACAACGCGGTGACCTCGGTGATCGACGACTTCGCGCTGAACTACAACCTGGTGCGCCACCTGGACCGCGAGGAGCGCTATGCGCGGGCCGACGAGTTCCTGCAGGTGCTGCGGGGGCTGTGGGACCACCGCGAACTGCGCCGCGATCCCGACGGCCTGACCCGGTTCTACGCGACGCCGATCAATCACCGCGGCAACCTGTTTCAGGTCACCGGCCCGCTCAACGTCGCACCCAGCCGGCAGGGCCGGCCGCTCATCGCCCAGGCCGGCGGCTCCGGGGCGGGCATCCGCGTGGCCGCCAAGCACGCCAAGATGGTGTTCACCAACTCCTCGACCCGCGACACCGCCGCCGTCTACCGCGAGACCCTGGACAAGGCGCTCGCCGAGCAGGGCCGCAGCCCGGGCTCGGTGCCGGCGATCCCCGGGCTCATCCCGTACCTCGGCCGCACCGCCAAGGAGGCCGAGGAAAAGCTGCACGAGTTGGACAGTCACGTCGACTGGGCGCCCATCGCGCCCTTCGCGTTGGGCCAGTTCGGCATCCAGATCCCGGTGGGCGACATCAACGAGGCGTTCCCCGTCGACCTGCTGCCGCGCCCCGAGGACGTCGAGAAGACCATCAAGAGCACCTTCGGCAACTACGTGGGGCTCTACAACTGGATCCAGGAACGACCCGGGGTGACCGCCCGTGACGTCGTCGCGCAGGCAGTCGGCCGCGGCGGCGCCACGCACCGCAAGTTCGTCGGCTCCTACGACGACCTGGTCGACGACTTCGCGGCCTGGCATTCCGACGGCAACGTCGGCGGATTCAACCTGATGTTCTCCGCCGGCGCGCAGTCCATCCGGGAGTTCATCGACGAGGTGGTCCCCCGGCTCATCGACCGCGGGATCTACCGCGGCACCCCGCACGATCGGCCGCTGCGTGAAAGGTTCTGACCCGAGCGTGCAGCGTGCTGTACCCAGGTAGACTCCCGGGATGTTTGTCCGGCGGACCGCACGTCGTTGGGCCCAGGTGGGCGCATCGGCGCTGGTTCTCACCGCAATCTCGCTGACCGCTCCCGTGGCCCAGTGGGCCGTCGCCGACGACTGCCCGATCGCCGAGGTGGTGTTCGCTCGTGGCACCGACGAACCGGCGGGCATGGGCCGCGTCGGTGAGGCCATGGTCAACTCGCTTCGGCGCCAGACCGGCGGCTTGCCCATCCGGACCTACCCGGTGGATTACAAGGCCACCATCACCCAGCGGCACAGCGGCGCGGGCGCCAAGGACGCGATCGACCGCATCAAATCGACCGCGGACTCCTGCCCCGACACCAAGATCGTGTTGGGCGGCTATTCGCAGGGTGCGAGTGTGGTCAACATCGTGGCCGGTTTCGACGGCGTCAATTGGGGCGATCCGCTACCGCGTAAGTACATGGACCACGTTGCCGCGGTCGCGACGTTCGGCAATGTCGCGGGCCGCACAGGTGGAGCGACACCGACCCAGGATTCACCGCTGGCCGCCAAGGCGATCGACTTGTGCCATCCCAGCGACCCGATTTGTCACGACGGCCCGGGCAACTCCTGGAGTGGGCACACCGAGGGCTACATCCCGGTGTACACCGATCGGGCGGCGGCTTTCATCGCGGCTGCTCTGCTGACCCATGGAACGCCCCGGTACGGTTCGCAGCCGTCCTATGCCCCACAGCCCGAATACGGTCGAGGGCCCGGGCCGCGGCAGCCCAGAACCGTCAGCCCAACGCCCCCCGGGCCGACTCCGACGGCGCCTGATCCCTATTACGGCGGCTTCATCTAGCACCTGCTCGCGACCGCTGGCCCCCGACGTTGGAAAAAGACCGGTTTCAAACCGATCCCGAGCGGGGTAAAGGGCAGGCAACGCGGCGCCACGGGGACGCCCCAGAGCATAGAGGGCGGTGCCAATGATTCCGTTTATTTGCCCGAGTTGCGGCCAGTTCGACATCGACTCCCCCGAGTGCTCGTCTTGCACTCACAGTGACCACCTGGCTGTCGACGCAGCTTGACCTCGACCCCTCGGGTGGGCTTCCGCGCGACGCCGGCGCGGAACCCGCCCGAGGGGTCGAGTGTTGTGTGCCACAGTAGCTGTTTCAGTACCCGGGCAACAGGTAGGTGGGCAGGTCGGCGTAGGAATCCCCGATCAGGCCGAACCAGTTGAACGGCAGGTGGTATAGGAACACCAGGGTCAGGAAGCAGAACCCGAGGACCGCGAAGTTGCGGACATGCGGTTGCAGCTTGGGCCGCCACAGGTGCGCCCCGACCTCGATCGGCGATTCCCCGATGGGCCGCTCTTCGGCTTCGAGCCGCGCCCAGGTGAACATGCATCCCACGCAGGCCACCAGGAACGCTTCGTAGAGCGGGAACTGATGCACCTCACCTGCCCACAGGGTCAGCGGCTCATAGGTTTTGGCGTACGCGTAGGCGTGCGTGGTCCGGATGATGATGTTCTCCAGGACGAAGTCGAAGGTGAACTCGAAGGCGAAGATGAACACGAACAGCCGGAACTTGGTGATGTTCGGCCAGCGCCGCCGGACGCGCTTGGCTTCGTGGCAGGCCACGATGGCCACGCCGGCAGCGAAGTACACGTACATCGGCGGTCCCCAGATCAGGGACTCGGCGTAGCGGGTGGGCGCATCCTCGCTGTGGAAGGGCAGGAACTGCACCCAGACGCCGCGGTTGACGTTCGCGCTGTTCCACGCGAACAGGTACTCCTTGATGTTGAGGAACCCGTCGGCGACGAAGCAGATGAGGCCGCCGATGACGAATTTGCCGTCGAGACTGAGCTTTCCGGTGGTCCGCAGCGGTTTGACCACGCAGTACCAGATGAAGGCCGCCAGCACCGCCAGGCTGATCGCCTCGAAGATGCGCAGGGCGATCAGCCGCCAGTCCTCCATGACGTCCGGCCCGATGTGCGGCGCCGGTTGGAAGTACTCCCCTGAGGTCACCCACCGTGCGACGACGATGACGGCCAGGATGAACCACAGCACCCCGACCAGGGCCAGGAATGTCGCCGGTCCTTGCCGACCAAGGCGCGGTAGCGCGGGCGGTTGGGCCGACCCTTCTGTGGCCGGCTTTGGTTGTCGCGTTTGTGTCATGGCTCCTCCGGGGTGACAAATTGATTGATTTGTAATCAACAGCCGTCATATGACTACATCGCGGCATGCTTGTCAATAGAGCCACCGGATCGCAGCTAAACTGCGGCGATGGCCAGCCCCCAGTCCTCCCGCGCCGCGATTCGGGACCGCATCCTGGCGGCGGCGCGGGAACTGTTCCGCGCGGATGGGGTGCGCGCGGTGACGATGGGCGCCGTCGCCCGGCGGGCCGAATGCTCTCGGCAACTCGTCTACAAGGTGTTCTTCGACCGGCGGGAGTTGGTGCTCGCGGCCGCGGTCGAACGGATCGCGGAGATCGCCGACGACGCGGCCGGCGCCGCACCGTCGACGTCGTTCCGAGATGCCTTCGTGGATCTCTCCGTCGAGATCATCGAAACCCTGCGCAACGACCCGGAACTCAACGCGATCCTCGGCGAGGGCAGTCCGGTGACGCTGCATGACGCGCTATGGGAACGCGAACTCGTGGACCGGGCCGGACGGTTCTGGCGACCGTGGCTCGACCACGGGCGCACGCAGGGCGTGCTGCGCACCGACCTCGACAACAGCGACCTGGCGGACTGGCTGCACACGGTGTACGCCTCGATCATCCTCCGGCGCAACATCCCGGCCGACGACGAACGCAGCATGATCGAGCGGTTCGTCCTGACGTCGTTGACGATGGCCACGACCGACACCGCCGCCGAGTGAGCCCGGGACCTATTCGATGGTTTCCAGCAAGGGGCTGAGCCGGTAGTCGACCAGGCGGCGCATCACCAGCCCGGTCGTCGTCTTCTCGACCCCGTCGATATCGAGGATCTGCCCCGCCACGCGGTACAGGTCATCGGCGTCCCGGGCCACGATGTGCACCAGCAGATCGGTCACGCCGCTGAGCCCGTGCACCTCGAGCACTTCCGGCACCCCGGAGAGCGCCTCCCCGATGGAGCGCAATTTGCGCTGGGTGACGGTCACCATGATGAAGGCGGTCAGCGGGTAGCCCAGCGCCGCGGGATCGACCCGCCGCTCGACCGACTGCAGGACACCGCTGGATTCGAGCTTGGCCAGTCGCGAGTGAACGGTGTTGCGGGCCAACCCCGTTGCCTCGCTCAGGGCGACAGCGGTGGCCCGCGGGTCCGCGACGAGGGCACGCAGGATGCGCGCGTCGATGCCGTCGACAGCGCGTTCCGGGGTGGTCAATTTGCGTACCTCCATCAACAAGGGCTCCGCACCTGTGCGCATTCTGCTCAAAACTGCACCTGACACTTGCCCAACCATAGCCCCAGTGGTGTTCTAGGTGATCTATATGCGCAACGAAAGCGATCGGTAGGACATAATGAACGCCACCGCCCTGGTCGAGGCCAACGCGACCAGCGACCTCGACGCCCTCGACACCATTGCGGACCGCGTGTTGTGGTTGTCCACGTCCATGGTCCATCACGCCAACCGGGTGCGGCCCAACGCGTCCGGCCTGAAGGTGGGCGGCCATCAGGCCTCGAGCGCGTCGATGGTGGCCATCATGACCTCGTTGTGGTTCCAGCAACTGCAACCCGGCGACCGGGTGTCGGTGAAACCGCATGCCTCTCCGGTGCTACACGGCATCAACTACCTGCTCGGCGAGCTCGACGAAAAGTACATGACCACCTTGCGCGAATTCGGTGGCCTGCAGTCCTACCCGAGCCGCTCCAAGGACCCCGACCCGGTGGACTATTCGACCGGGTCGGTCGGCATCGGTGCGACGGCTCCCATGTGGGGAGCGATGGCGCGTCGGTACGTCAACACCCAATTGGGTTCGGGCGGCAGCGGCCGGCAGTACTCCCTGGTGGGCGACGCCGAACTCGACGAGGGTGCCGTGTGGGAGGCCATCCTGGACCCGGGCATCGCCGAACTCGGCGAGGTGGTCTGGATCGTGGACCTCAACCGCCAATCCCTGGACCGCGTGGTGCCCAACATCGCGGCCCGTCGCCTGGAGACGATGTTCGCCGCGGCCGGGTGGCAGGTGCTCACCATCAAGTTCGGCCGGCTGCTCCAGAAGCTGTTCGCCCGCGAGGGTGGCGACGCGCTGCGGGAGCGGATCCTCGAGATGGAGAATCCCGAGTATCAACGCCTGCTGCGCTGCGACGCCGACGAGATTCGGCAACGGCTGCCCGGCGACGGCCCGGGACGCGCTGACATCGCCGCGCTGATCGGCACGCTCGACGACGCCGAGTTGACCGCGGCGGTCCGTAACCTGGGCGGTCATGACCTGACGGCGTTGGCCGAGGCCTACCAACAGATCGACGACACACGCCCCACGGTCATCCTCGCCTACACCATCAAGGGCTACGGGCTGCCCACCGAGGGACATCCGCAGAACCACTCGGCGCTGCTCAGTACCGACGAATACGCCGAAATGGCAACACGACTCGGCATGGACATCGACCGGCCCTGGACCCGGTTCCCCGCCGAGACCCCGGCGGGCGAGCTGTGTGCGGCCACCGCGGCGCGGTTGCGCCGCGAGCCGCTGCCCACCGTCACCAGGCCCGAGGTCCCCACCGACATCGGCCGTACCCCGAAGGGCACCTCCACCACCCAGGCCGCCCTGGGGCGCCTGCTGCTCGACCTCACCCGCGAGGCGCCCGAGGTGGCCAAACGGGTCGTGACCGTGAGCCCCGATGTCAGCTCGACGACCAACCTGGCCGGCTGGGTCAACAAGGTCGGGGTGTGGTCGGCCAGTGAGCGGCACAACTGGTTCGCCGACGACGCGCAGACCCTGATGCACTGGAATGAACGCCCGACCGGCCAGCACATGGAACTCGGCATCGCCGAAACCAACCTCGTGGGCCTCATCGGTGAGCTCGGGGCCACCTGGAGCCGCTGGAATGAACCGCTGTTCCCGATCGGTGTGGTCTACGACCCGTTCGTCGAACGCGCCCTGGAGCCCTGGTCTTTCGGCATCTACGCCGGCGGGCAATCCATCCTCATCGGCACCCCGTCCGGCGTCAGCCTGGCCGCCGAGGGGGGTGCGCACCAGTCCATCAAGACCCCGTCCATCGGGCTCGAGCAACCCGGCTGCATCAGCTACGAACCGGCCTTCGCCCTCGACGTCGAATGGACGATGCTGGCCAGCATCGCCAAGCTCGGCCGCCCCGACGGGACCTCGGCCTATCTGCGGCTGTCGACGCGGCCGGTCGACCAGTCCCTGGCCGCCGTGCCCGAGGATCCCGCCGCGCGGGAACGTCGGCGCCGCCAAGTCATCGCGGGCGGGTATCCGCTGCGCCGCAACGACTCCGCACGCGTCACCATCGCCGCGATGGGCGCCATGATCACCGAGGCGCTCGCAGCGGCCGACCGGTTGGAGCAGGCCGGCATTCCCGCCGACGTCGTCTGTGTGACCAGCCCGGGACTGCTGTTCGAGGCCTGGCAGGCCCGCCAGGGCCACGGCTCCGCCGACACCTGGATCCTCGATCAGCTGTTCGGCGCCGACCGGGCGAACCCGATCGTCACCGTCCTCGACGGGCACCCGCACACGCTGGCGTTCCTGGCCAACATCCAGCGGGTTCCGCTGACCGCGCTGGGCGTCTCCAAGTTCGGTCAGGCCGGCGACCTCGGCGACGTCTACCGCTACCACGGCATCGACACCGACAGCATCGTCCGCGCCGCCCTCGACATCACCGAATAGACCTCTCCCACAACAGACTTCCGTGATCGGACGAAAACCACTGATGACTAGCACCACCCAGACCCCCACGGCCACCGTCTGCCTGCCCGAACTCGGCGAGGGGGTCGAGCAGGCCACGGTGACCCGCTGGCTCAAGTCCGTCGGCGACTACGTCGAGGTGGACGAGCCGCTGCTCGAGGTCGCCACCGACAAGGTCGACACCGAGGTCGCCTCCCCGCACAGCGGCACCATCACCGAGATCCTCGCTGAGGAGGACGACGTGGTCCCCGTCGGGGGAGGTTTGGCGATCGTGTCCGGCAGCGACGACGCCGGGACGGCCCAGGCCCCGGAACCCGAGCCGACCCCGGAACCGGAACCGGAGCCGGAACCGGTCGTCGCGGCACCGCCGGTCGCCCCGAAACCCGCCCCGGCCGCACACCGCTGCGGCACCACCGAGAAACTTCCGCCGATCCGGCGCACCATCGCGCGCCGGATGCTCGAGTCGCTGCAGGTATCGGCGCAGCTGACCACGGTGCTGGAGGTTGACCTCTCGGCCGTCAGCCGGCTGCGAGCCGAGCACAAGGAGGATTTCCTGGGCCGCACCGGCACCAAGCTGTCCTTCCTGCCGTTCCTCGCCAAAGCCGCCCTGGAGGCGCTGCCCCAGTACCCGATGCTCAACGCGTCGTTGAACGACGACGTCACCGAGGTCACCTACCACGGCAGCTGCCACCTGGGCATCGCCGTCGAGGGCCCCAAGGGCCTGATGGTCCCGGTGATCCGCGACGCGGGTGATCTCGGCATCGCCCAATTGGCCCAGGCCACAGCACGATTGGCCGACCGCGTGCGCAGCGGAACCATCACCGTCGACGAACTCAACGGCGGCACCTTCACCATCACCAACACCGGTAGTCGGGGCGCGCTGTTCGACACCCCGATCATCAACCAGCCCCAGACCGGCATCCTCGGCACCGGGGCGGTGGTCGACCGCGTGGTCCCCGTGCGCGACGCCGGCAGCCCCCTGCGCATCGAAGTCCGTCCGATGGTCTACCTGTCCATCTCCTACGACCACCGGATCGTCGACGGCGCCGACGCCGCGAAGTTCCTGACCGCCATGAAACAGCGCCTCGAATCCGGCTACACCGCTGAAGATCTCAGCTGAGCGGGCACAGGTGACTCGGATACTGCTGTTCGGCGCGAGCGGCTACGCCGGCAGCCGGATCAGGGACGAGGCACTGCGGCGCGGCCACCAGGTGACGGCGGTGTCCCGGGGCGGCCCCGTCGCCGCATCGCTGTACGACCGCGACGCGGTCCTGCGGTTGGCCGAGGACGCCGACGTCCTGGTCTCGGCGATCACCAGCGGTCCCGACGCCGCCGGCAACACCCTGCCCGACGCCGTGCCGATCCTGGTCGCCGCGGCGCAGCGCAGCGGGGTCCGGATCGGCGTCGTCGGCGGGGCGGGCGGCCTGCTGCTGAGCGAAGGCGGCGAGCAGGTCATCTCGCGCCTGGCGGCGATCGCACCCCCGGACAAGCTGCGGGACATCGCACTGCACATCGACTTCCTCGACCGCCTGCGCGAAACACCCGACGACGTCGACTGGTTCTATCTCAGTCCCCCAACCGGATTCGGCGCCCACGTGCCCGGCGTCGCGCGTGGCCACTACCGCCTCGGTGCTGACGTTCTGCTCACCGACGGCCAGGGGAACTCGGAGATCAGCGGCGACGATTTCGCCGTGGCGTTCCTCGACGAGATCGAGGACCCCCGGCACCGTCGGCGCCGGTTCACGGTTGCGTACTGACGCGAACTCCGCACTCGGCGCGTTAGGTCTACGCAGTACACTCGGGCGGCAGCGGCCGGTGCTGAGGAGATTCGTGCGTAACGTGGGTTTGGACAGAGCCACGGTGGTGGCGGCCGCGACGGACCTCGCCCGGTCGGTGGGCATCGAGAACCTGTCCATGCGCCGGCTGGCCACCGCGCTCGATGTGACGCCGATGGCGCTCTACCGCCACCTCCCGAACAAGGAGTCCCTGCTCGATCTCGTCGTCGACGAGTCGCTGCGGTCGGTGCCCCCGGTCGATCCCGACGGGCCGCTGATCCCCGAGTTGCGCAACTCCTTCGGGGCGATCTACCGCCTCGCCGTCGAGCAGCCGGGCCTCGCCGCAGCGATGGCCGCCCGGCCGCTGGAGGGCGAGGTGGCCCGGCACCTCGGCGAGCGCGTCCTGGTCCTGGCGGGACGCCACGGATTCGATGACAACAGGGCGGCCGAATTCTTGGTGGCGCTGTTCGGCCTGACCCTCGGCACCGCCCTGTACCGCTCGTCGCGCAAGGACCGCCAAGCCCGCCTGGCCACCGCGGGTGACGACACGCCGACCGTCGTCCGGTTGCGCGACGCCATCGCCGGGGTCAGTGCCCGCGACGACCAGTTCCTGGACTCGCTCGACCGATTGGCGGCGGGTTACCTACGCGAGCCTGAATGAGCCCATTCAGTTCTGCGGCAAGTAGCCGGGTTTGGCCAGCAGGTCTCGGATGCCGGCGTCGATGAAGGCGGTGTCGGCGGCGTTCACTCCGCCACCGGCGAAGTGGCCCCAAATGCCGGGAATGACTCGCACGTCACCCTGGGCAATGAACTGGGTCGCCCACTGCTCGTCTTCCGGCGGGAAGTAGAGATCCTTCTCCGCCGGCATCGCCAGCAGCGGGCACCGAATCGATCGGAGTGCTGCTTCGACGTCGCCGTCGAATCCCGGAGTGTTGCCGACGTTTCCGCTGTGCCAGGTCCCGATCATGGTGATCAAGTTGTTCGGGTCACGGCCGTCCCGGAAGAAGTTCTCCCAAAACCCGTAGAGGAAGTCGTCGAAAGAGGTGAATCCCAGATCTCGCCACGCCTCCTCCCAGTAGAACGCCTGCGAGTATCCCCACCCCGAGTACACCCGCGCGAACGCGCGTAACCCCTTTATGGGCAATGCATCCGGAGCGTAATCGCCGTCGTTCCAGACCGAGTCGGCGGTTAGCGCCGCGACCAATGATTCCAGGAACACCTTGTTGTGCGGGGCGGTGATGCTGGATCCGCAGAATGGTGCGGCGCGTTGCACCATTTCGGGGTGGCTGACCGCCCACTGATATGTCTGGCCCGCACCCATCGACCATCCGGTCACCAGCGCGATACTCGAAATCCCGATCTTTTCGGTGACGAGCCTGTACTGAGCTTCCACCTGGTCGTAGAACGTCACATCGGGGAAGCGGGCCCGATCGTAGGGCGCCGGGGTGTTCGATGGCGAAGACGACAGTCCGTTCCCGATCATGTTGGGCACGATGATGAACCACTCGTCGGGATTGAGCGCCTTATCGGTGCCGATCAGCCATTCGTTGTCGGTATGCCACCCGGAATACCATGTCGGGTAGACGATGACGTTGGTCTTGTCGCTGTTGAGGGTGCCGTACGTCTTGTACGCAAGCCTCGCATCTCGCAGCGTGAAACCGCTTTGGAGGGTGAAGTCTCCGAGGTTGAAGTATTCAGCGTCGGTGGGTGGCGGCATTTATGAGGTCCTTTCCGTTCGTGTATGCCGGGCGATCGGGGGTGGAATCAGGTGCTGACGGCGCACTGACCGCGATCGATACGCTGCGGAGCCGTCGCCGACGGACGCACATCGATATCGAAGATGGCCGTCGGGACATACAGTGTTGCACAGGAACTCGGCACGTCGACCACACCGGAGAGCCGCCCCTCGACCGGCACGGCGCCCAACATGAGGTAGGCCTGCTCACGGGTCCACCCGAACTTCGAGAAGTACTCGATCGCGTTGAGACACGCATTCTGATAAGCCAACGTGCTGTCCAGGAAGTGTTGGGTGCCGTTCTTGTCGACCGAGAAACCGACGAAGGTCAAGAACTCCGAGTACCGCGGTTCGACGTTGCCGGGCATGAAGATCGGGTTGGTGGTGACACCGTAGGTTTCCATACCGCCCTTGATGATCTCGACGCGCAGGTCGATGTACCCGCCCATCTCGATGGCGCCGCAGAAGGTGATCTCGCCGTCGCCCTGGGAGAAGTGTAGGTCGCCCAGGGAGAGGTTGGCACCGTCGACGAAGACCGGGTAGAAGATTCGGCTGCCCTTGGACAGGTTCTTGATGTCCTGGTTGCCGCCGTTTTCCCGCGGCGGGGCCGTTCTGGCCGCCTCGGCGGCGACACGTTCGTAGTCGGCGCCGGTGAGGCTGCCTAGCAGTGCATCGACGGGCTGCGGCGGCAGCGCCAGCGGTGGGACACGGTCCGGCTCGGTTGCAATGAGCGCGGCTTCACGGGTATTCCACGTGCTGAGCAGCTGGGCACTCGGCGCAGTTCCCATGAGACCCGGGTGGATGAGTCCGGTGAACTCGACGCCCGGAATATGGCGACTCGTTGCCTTCTGGCCGGTGAAATCCCAGATTGCCTTGTATGCGGCAGGGAACCAGTCGGTGAGGAAGCCGCCGCCGTTCTCCTTGGCGAAGACGCCGGTGTAACCCCAGCCCTGGCCGGCGACGGGGCCGTACTCCTGCGGCACGGGACCGACGTCGAGGATGTCCACGACCAACAGGTCGCCCGGCTGCGCACCCTCGACGGCGAACGGACCCGAGAGTTGGTGAACCATCGACAAGTTGCAATCACGTATGTCGTTCGCGTCATCGGAGTTGACGATGGTCCCGTCGAACCATTCCTTGGACTCCACCCGGAAGCTGTCACCGGACTTGACCGTCGCTACGGCCGGAATGTCGGGGTGCCAACGATTGTGGCCAACCACCGCTTGCTCCCGGAAGGGCTTGCTCTGATCGACGGGAAATATCACCTCGGGCATGTGGTCTTCTCCTGGGCAGTGGTCATGGACGGTCGGATCTGTGGTGCAGGAGCTCGAGCCGATTCAGGGACGCGGCAGCCGTGGGTAAGCTCCGGCCGCGCCGCGCCGCGGCCTTTCGGCTGGTCCGTTCGCAGACCGCACCACAACCCCGGGTGCGGATTGCGACTTCTCGTGCATCTCCAGCGCTTTGGCACCGGGGGCGTTGCGCGTTGTCAGAGCCGGTGCGGAGAACACCCGCGGTGCCGGCGTACGGCACGACACACATTCCACCGTGGCCGGCGCAGTCCCGATCGCAAACTGAGCCTCGACGAACCCGTGTGTGGCACAGCGATATTGATATCCAGCCATGAAACGCCTCCGCGAGAGCCAGAAGACTATTCCCATATGGGAACAATCTCGATTGAAACTTACACCCCAGTCGGTCCACGTCAAGAGATGCCACGAAACAGCAGCGCTTCGGCACCATTGTTCACAGCCCGGTCACACACCGAGGCTCGCGTTACACAACGGCAACAGCGGCCGCCCGGTCAGCCCGCGATCTCCGGCGGAGAATGACGGGAACGCCGGACTACGGTACGGATTTCTCCGTAGGCTCGGGTGCACCCGCCCGCACGATCTCAGGCTCGACATCACGGAGGAGCGCTTGCCCATGCGCAGACGATCGCAACGTGGTCCTGCGGCGGTCGCGCGGCGATACGGTCCGGAATACAGCACCGATCTCGACCAGGACGTCGACGATCCGGGTCGCCGACGTCGACGGGATGACCAACGCGTCGACGACATCGGACATCGAGCAGCCGGGGCTGGACTGGATGAATGCCAGGGCGCGCCAACGATCCACGGTGAGCTCCGTACCAGCCAGCGCAGTCTCGATTCGCGCGGCCACCTGGGAGGCTTCTCTGAGCAATCCCAGGACATCTTCCACAGCTTCCATGACCTGCCTTTTGCGACCAGTCTCGACGACCGCGGTGACGCCGGTACCCGGCGGTCCTTCAGCATGCCAGACAGCACGCCCGAACACGACACCCGGCCGGACAGCCCGACTGATTTCCGGATCGCTCTTGCGCTGCCCCGGCGGGGCCCGGCGGGCATCTTCGGACTCGAGTGTCATGCCGCGGCGGAACTGGCGGCCGCCGAAATCGAGGCCGCGGGCGGAGTCGCAGGTCGCACCGTGCATTTCGTTCATGTCGACGCCGGCGGCGACCCGGCGGCGGTAGGTGCCCGCATCAAAGGACTCCTCGATGCGGGCTCCATCGACGCCGTCACCGGGTGGCACCTCTCGAACGCACGTCAGGCCATTGCCAAGGTTGTTCGCGGGCGGGTGCCCTACGTCTACGCCGCTGCCTATGAGGGAGGTGAGTGCAGCGACGGTGTGCTGTGCAGCGGTGAAGTGCCCGGGGATCAGATTGTGGCGTCCCTGCAGTGGTTACGCACCGAAGCGCAGCTACGCCAGTGGTTCATCGTCGGCAATGATTACGTTTGGCCGCGAGGAACGGCGGCCGCAACCCGAGTAGGGCTGCAGGACACTGATATTGCGATACTCGGCGAACGGTTCCTGCCGCTGGGCACCGACGATTCGGCGGTCTGGGATCGCGCCCTGGGCGAGGTTGTCCGCAGTGGCACACAAGGAGTCATCTCACTTCTCGTCGGGTCTGACGCCGTTCGGTTCAACCGCGCGTTCGGCGACCGGGGCCTGGACGCGACCATCACTCGTTTCAGTCCTTTCACCGACGAGACCGTGGTCTTGGCCAGCGGCGCCGATGCCACCGAGAACCTGTTCATCTCCGCGGGGTGGTTCGCCGGGCTGGGTTCGGCCTCAGCCGCCGAGTTCGCGTCCGGTTTCGCGCGCGCCTTCGACCTGGTCAACGGGGCCGGGCCGATCGGCGAAATGGCGGCGCCACCTCCCGGCACGATGGCCGAGACGACATATTCAGGAGTACACCTGCTGGCCGATATCGCCGGCGCGTCGGTGCCCACGGTGCAGGACGCGCGTCGCGCGTTCGTCAAATGGGGATGGGACTCTCCGCACGGGCCCGTCGACCTCGATGACGGATCGGCGCGGCATCCGGTCCACATCGCGAAAGCGCGCGGCGTCGAACTAGATGTCATCGCACGGGTCCGATGAAGTCCTTCGGCACCGCCCCTGTACCGTTCGTCGGGCAGAGACCACCGGGCCCGCCTGGCCACCGCGGGCGCCGACACGCCCACCGTCGTCCGGTTGCGCGACGCCATCGCCGGATCAGTGCCCGCGACGACCAGTTCCTGGACTCGCTCGACCGATTGGCGGCGGGTGACCTACGCGAACTGAAATGAGACGCGAAGCGAAATGAGGGATGGCACATGAAGGCAGCAGTGCTGCGCAATTGGGGCACCCCCGACGAATTGCGGGTCGAGTCGGTCCCCGACCCGACCCCCCGCGCCGGTGAGGCACTCGTCGAACTGCGCGCAGCCGCGCTGAACTGGCACGACGTCATCGTGCGCCAAACCGGCCGGGGCGCACAGCTTCCCAGCATCCTCGGGATGGACGGAGCCGGCGTCCGCCGGGACACCGGCGAGGAGGTGCTCATCTATCCCGGCCTCAACTGGGGCGACAACCCCGCAGGTCCCGGACCCGGATTCGGCGTCCTCGGCGACGCCGACGACGGAACCTATGCCGAACTCATCGCGGTTCCCGAGGCCATGCTGTATCCCAAGCCGGCGCACCTGTCCTGGCTGGAGGCCGCCGCACTGCCGTGCGCGGCGCTGACGGCGTTTCGTGCGGTGTTCACTCGCGCGGCGCTGCAACCCGGCGAGACGGTCTTGGTGCTCGGGGCGGGCAGCGGAGTCTCGACGTTCGCCGTCCTGTTCGCCGCCGCCAGCGGCGCACAGGTCTATGTCACGTCGTCGAGTAGCGCGAAGATCGACAGCGCTCGTGGTCTCGGCGCCCGCGGTGGGGTGCTGTACACCGAGCCCGGCTGGCCGACCGCGATCACGGAGCTCACCGACGGCGGCGTCGACGTGATCGTATGCGGCGTCGGCTCGGAACTCGCGGACGCCTTGTCGTGTCTGAAAACCGGCGGCCGGATAGCGCTTTTCGGCGCCCGGGCCGGGCAGTCGGTCGGCTTCGACGCCGCGACCCTGTATTTTCGGCAGGCCTCGATCCTCGGCACCACGCTGGGCAGTCCGGAGGACTTTGCCCGCATGCTCGAGTTCGTCGCCGCGCACGAACTCCGCCCGGTGGTGGACCGCGTCTACCTGTTGGACGAGATCGCCGCGGCCCACACCTATCTGGAGACCGGGGCCCAGCTCGGCAAGGTCGCCATCGACATCTCCGCGTAGCTACGAGGCACTGGCCACCGCCGCGAGATGACGTCCGGCGATGTAGCCGAACACCGAACCGGCGCCCAGGGTGATGCCCGGGCCCGGATAGCGCAGGCCCATCACCGACGCGGTGCTGTTGCCCGCCGAGTACAGCCCCTCGATGGGCTCGCCGTCCTCGTCGAGCACCCGGGCGTGCTCGTCGGTGAGCAGTCCACCGCTGGTGCCGACGTCACCGGGCCACAACTTCATGGCGTAGAAGGGCGGTTGTTCCACCGGCCCCAGGTTCGGGTTCGGACGGTGGGACGGATCTCCGAAGTAGTTGTCGTACACCGTGCTCCCCCGGCCGAAGTCGTCGTCGACCCCGCGACGGGCCTGTTCGTTGAACCTCGTGACGGTGGCGCGGACGGCCGCGGCCGGCAGACCGCAGCGCTGGGCCAGCGCCTCCAGCGAGCGTTCCTTGATCAGGTGGCCGGACTTGATCCAGGACCGGGGAGTGTAGCCGCCCGGGACGCCGCCGAACATGTACCGGCGCCGGTGCCGGGAGTCGATGATCAGCCACGCGGGCACCGTCGGCACCGTCTTGTCGTTCTCCAGCATCTGCTGGGCGAAGGTCGTGTAGTCGGCGGACTCGTTGGCGAACCGTCGCCCGCTCTGATCGACGACAATGCTGCCCGGCAGGGAGCGCTCCCATACCAGGAAGTCGCGATTCCCGTTGGGCGGCAGCACGACCGGCACCCACCAGGCGCCCTCCATGTTGGCCGTCGCGGCGCCGACCTTCGTGCCGGCGATCAGGATGTCACCCTGATCGCCGGGGATGGCGGCGGACCACTCGGCGCCGACCGGCTGATACTGCCGGCGCAGTTCGGCGTTCTGGGAGAATCCGCCGCCGGCCAGCACGACCCCGTGCCGGGCGAAAACGCGGCGCAACCGCCCGCCCTGCTCGATGACCGCACCCTGGACCCGGCCGTCCACCTCGACGAGTTCGCGCAGCGGACTGTTGCGTTGCACCGGGATCTCGAGTTGCTGGCAGATCAGGCCGAGTTGGCCGATGAGCGACTGTCCCATCCCGACCAGGCGCCGCTTCGCGGCGAGGCCACGGACCGCACGCCCGGCGGTCTGCACGCCGGCCACGAGGCCACGCCGGGATCGGGTGGCCACCACCAGGTCTGCGATGTCGCCGCCCAGCAACGGAAGGGGCGGAAGTGTCTCGGGCTTGCGCATGGTGTCGGCGGCGGCGCCCAGACGGCGCAGGTCGAAGAGATCACCTTCGACGACCCGGCCCAGCTTCGCGCCGGGAAGATCGCTGTGATAATCCGGCCACCGACTCGCGCGTCGCCACCGAAAGCCGTGTTCAGCAAGGTCGTTGGCCATCCGAGCGGCGTTCTCGACATACGCGCGGCGACGTTCGATCGAGCTGGCCGGGCCGGCGTCCCCGATCACGTTCTCGAGGTACTCCATGGCCTCGTCGACCGAGTCGCGCACCCCTTGGGCGACCATCAGCCGGTTGACCGGGATCCATACGCCGCCGACGGACATGGCGCTGGTGCCGCCCCACTCGGCGGCCCCCTCATAGACGCGCGCGCTCAGTCCGGCCGACGTCGCGGCGAACGCCGCCGTCAGCCCGGAAACCCCGCTCCCGATGACGATGACGTCGTCGCCTGCATCCCAATCAACCACTGTTTCGACCCGTCGTTGGTTCAGCTGCCGGCCGGGGACAGGAACGCCTCGATAGAGATCGGGGCGCGGCCGATGAGTTTCTCGGTGTCGCCCAACGGCGCCTCCAGCAAGCCGCCCCGGATGCTCGCCCCGAACCCGACGATCGGGCCCGCGACCGCGGGCGGCAAGCCGGCCTCCTGCAGGCCGGCGGCATACTGCTGATCCGAGACCGGGACGACCTCGACCGTGCGGCCGTACGCCTTGCTCAGCAGCGCCGCCGACGCCTCGTCGTCGATCAGGCGGGCGCCCGCAACGTTGTAGGTGGCCTTGTCATGGCCCGCGGTGGTGAGGACTGCCGCAGCCGCGGCGGCGCAGTCGTCGCGGGCGACCGGCGCGTGCCGGCCGGTCCCGTTGTTGGAGACCAGCGTCCCGGTGGCCGCGCTCTGCGCCCAGGCCGGCGCTAAGGCGTCAAGGTACAGCGCGTTGCGCAGAATGGTCCAGGACATCCCGGCGGCCTGCAGGGCAACCTCGGTCTCCGCGTGGTCGCGCATCAACGGCGCCAACTCCGCCGGATGCTCGACGTGCGGATTGGTCGCCGACGTGTAGACCACCCGACCGACCCCCGCCTTCGCGGCCGCCGCAATGGCCGCGCGGTGCTGCTCGGCCCGGCGACCGACAGCATCGGTGGAGATCAACAGCAGCACGTCGATGCCGTCGAACGCCGCGGGCAACTCCTCCGGGGCGTCGAAATCCGCCTGGCGGATGCGCACCGAACCGGCGGGCCGGTTCCCGGCCAGCGCATCCGGGTTGCGGGTGAGCAGCACCAGATCGGTGTCCGGATCCGCACGCAGGACGTGATCGGTTGCCGCGCGGCCGAGTTCGCCGCCGGCCCCCGTGATGCCGAGGGTGGTCAATGTCGTCCTTTCGCCGTTGGTGGTTGCGCACTTTCCGCGCCCCGGGCCCGCAGTGCGATGGCACCCGGGCCGGGGCGCGGCGCCCTGCACCTAGGCGCAGGCGTATCCGCCGTCGACGGTGTACTCCGCCCCGGTGCAGAAGCTGGCCTGATCCGATGCCAGGAACGCGATCATGGCCGCGATCTCCTCCGGATTGCCCAAGCGGGGCTGCGGCAGCGCGGCGGTCATCATGTCGAGGGCCTCGCGCGGGAACCCGGTGAAGATCGGCGTCTCGACGATGCCCGGGTGCACGGAGTTGACCCGGATCGAGTACGGCGCCAGATCCAGTGCCGCACTGCGACTCAGCCCGCGCACCGCCCACTTCGAGGCCGAGTAGGCGATGGCGTCCTTCACGCCGACCAGGCCGGCCGACGAGGAAACGTTGACGATCGATCCGCCGCCCGCCGACTTCATCGACTCGACGACGGCCTTCATGCCGAGGAATGCGCCGAGCGCATTGATCTCGAAGGTCTTCTGGAACTCCGCCTCACCGATGGCTTCCAAGCCGCCCGGGGTGAAGATGCCGGCGTTGTTGACCAGCACCGACAGCGAGCCGGACTGCGCGGTGATCCGGCCGACCGCCGCGTCCCAGGACTGAGCGCTGGTCACGTCGAGTTGGACGGCTTCGGCCCCGGAACCCAGTGCCGTCGCCGCGGCCTTTGCGCCTTCCTCGTTGATATCGCCGAGGTACACCTTGGCGCCGGCGGCCACGAGCGCGCGGGCGGTCGCTTCCCCGATCCCGCTGGCCGCCCCAGTCACCAGGGCGACCTTGCTGTTCTCTGTCATTGCTGTAATCCCTTCTGCGTTGCGCTGTTTAGAGATGTCCCTCGAAGGCCGCGAGGACCGGGCGGGGATCCATGAATTCCAGGTGCTCGACGAGCTTTCCGTCGCGGAACCGGAGCCTGATGACGTAGCGGTTCTCGTACGTGGCGCCCCAGACCGTCTTCGCCTTCGAATTGGTGGTGGCGAACACCACCTCCGGATCGTCGGCGGAGGCATGGATGTCGGTGTCGTCGAACTCGAAGGTCTCCCAGGCCTGCCAGAGCTGACCCACCCGGGCCCGGTTGGGTTCCAGGCCCAGGGTGGGCGTTTCGGGCTCACCGGGCATCAGCGGCACGTGCATGCTGAAATCCGGATCGACGAACCCGTCCCACTCTGCGACCGCGCCGCGGGCCAGGATGTCGAACCACTTACCTGCGGCCTCACTGTTATTGCTCATGTCCTCGACTACCTTTCGTTCGTATCTGAGTGCGATGTCCGCGATGTTGGCCTCCCTCGGAGGCCGGTCAGCTGTAGCAGGGGCCACCGCCCGGCGGACTGCACGACGCGGGCCCGAGTTCGATCCAGCTCAGGTCCATCCACGGCGGGGACAGCCAGGTTCGGGTCGGCTCGATGAGGAACCGCAGCGGACCGCGTTCGCAGTAGGTCCGCCCGTCGGGCGTCGCCGCGCATGTCGTGCCCTCGTGGGTGACCTTGGTCCGCGGTTCCAACACCCGCTGTGCCCGGGCCGGAGGGAACCGGACCGCCATCGACCAGTCGTAGTGCACCGCCCGGTCGCCGTCGACCCAGCCGATGTGACTGGTGCCGGCGGGCGCCCCGGGAATCGCTCCGGCGCAGCCGAAGCTGCCCAGACCCCAGATCCCGCAGTTCTGTCCCGTCGGGGCGATGAACCACACCCCGCCGGGCTCCACGAAGCTGCCGGCGTCCGCCTGTTCGTAGTAGCGGATGTCGGGGAACGGATCCGGGGCGGCCTCGGCGGCGCCGGGGTCGGCGTGCGCGGGCCCCGCACCGGCGAACGCCATCACCGTCGCGAGCACGCCCAACGCGATGCTGTGCAATCGAACTCTCATGCTTCCTTCCGGCCGTCCTTCTGCTCGGCGACTCACGTTGTGGGCCTAGGTGATCCGGTTCGTGATGCCGTAGCAGGCGGCGTTACCCAGATCCAGGGTGTTCTGGCACAGGACCTCGCCGCGATAGATGATGCGCACGGTCACCCATCGGCCCGGCGACGCCTTTTCCCGCCAGTGCGCACGCACCTGACTGCCATGCGGCGGGGCGTCCCGGACCGCGCGCACGTTCGCGTCGATGCGCCAGGGCAGCGGTGCGTGCACCGCCCACAGTCGCCCGGTGGCGTCCTGGTACTCGATGTTGGCGGTGTCGATGTGGTCCGAGACCACCTCGTAGGTGACGAGTTCGTCGGCCCAGGCCACCGCCGGATTGGCGAGCACGGCGCCCAGCGTCAAGGTGCTCACGATGCCCGCCAGCGCGCGCCGGGCCCGAGGTGTGAACTTCGATGTGGTCATGGGCCCACCAGGATCGCGGTCACGAGCACGAAGCCGGTCTCTTCCTCGACGCGCATGCTCGTGCCGATGTCGGCGTAGGAGCAGTCGGGGATCTCCTTGTAGCCCTGCAACAGCAGCGCTTTGATGGCGTCGGGGGCGTTGCGACCCGCGCCCAGCAGCGTTATCGCGTTGTCGGTCTCGATGCCCAGGTCCCGCAACAACGCGGTCGGCTTCGGGTCGTCGGCCGGGACGTTCCCGGAGCTGTGGTCGAGATAGCTGGCGGTGGAGCGGTTCACGATGTCCGCGGCCTGCTCGACCGTCGCATTGTGTTGCAAAGCCCCGCAGGAGGAGGCGCCCCGCGCCGTCGCCACCGCCTGTTCGACCTCGGATCCGGGATCGGCGCCGGCGGTCGGCGCCGCCATCCCGACCGCCACGATCGGCCCGCCGATGATCAGGGCCAGCGCCCCGCACCATCGCTGATTACCGCTACTCATCTCCGGTATCCCTTCCTCGACTCATCAGCGGCACACATGGGAGCGGTTGATCTTGCTGCCCCACCGCATCATGTGGTGATACGACGGGCCGGTGAACCAGGTCGGCTGCCGGCTCTTGATGCCGTTGGAGACGTTGGACATCTGCTGCCACAGGCCGTAGAAGGCATCGCCTTGATACAGCGGGAAATACATGTCGCCGGCATGGTTGTGGCTTTGGGTCAGCATGTGTACGCGCGGGGTCAGGAACTGCAGGGACTGGTCGATGTTCCCGACGACGATGGCGGTCTGCTCGGGAACACCCGGCCCGTCGAAGTTGCCGTTGTTGCGGATGATCGCGTTGTTCAGGCCGGCGATCTGCCGCTTGATGGTGGCGTACTGGGCGTTGTACCACTGACACATCTCCCGCTCCGCGTTGATCTCCGCGCCGGTGACATCACCGCGCGTCTGATCGAACGGGAAGGGCCACATGGGCTCCCAGTCGCTGGGCACCGGAACCACGACCGGCAGCGGCTGCGGAAACTCGTGGGTGATCGGTTCGACGTCCCGGCCGGGAAGCGCGGCGACGGTCGAACTGAAGGTCAGCGCCGCCCCGAGCGCCATCACCACGGCCGCGATCACTCGTGTCCACACGGCGCTACCTGCCCAGGGCCGCATCGACACCGCCGACATCGGTGATCTGCCAATTGTTTCGGCTGTCCAGCGTGATGCTGTAGGTCGCCGTGGACTGCAGCCCCTCCGGCGCCTGCATCGTCTTGGTCAGCACACTGACGAACGCGTCGACGATGTAGATCCCGCCGGTGTTCGAGCGCACCTTGGCGGCCAGCGGTTGCGCCGTCGATTGCCACTGCAACGGCGCCAGCACCTGCTCCATGGAGTCGGCGGCCTGGGTCAGCTTGTCGTTCAACTCCGGCGAGGTGCCGCCGACGAGGTTGGCTTTCCACCCGCCGAAGTCCTGATAGTTCATCTCGGCGGCCTTGACCGCGTACTCGATGGCGGCGGTCTCGGCGCGCTCGACGTTGCCGGTCTCGACGGCAGTCGCGTCGAGCTGAGCCTTGGCGTCGAGGTAGAGCCAGCCCAGTGCGGCCACCGCGATGATCAGCACGCCCATCGCCACGGCAATGACCAAGCCGCGCAGCGATATCGAGATCTGTCGCGACTTCTTGTCCGCAGTGGTGTCGGACTGCTGGTCCTCGTCGGACGGGGTTGTGGTCTCGTCGATCCCGGACTCGTCGTCCACGGTGGATTCCGCTTCCTCGGTTCGGACATCGGTGTCGATTACTGCCATGAGGATTCCTCTTTCGGGTTGAGCGAAGACGGGGCCGACCTAGCGATCGGGAATTGCGACATGAAGTCTGATGGCCCCCTCTTCCGGAGTTCCCGCGAGCGCGTTGGAAAGGATCTGCGAGGTGTCGAAATTCATCAGCGCCCCGCCGATGCCGCTGAACTGCGGCAGCAGTGCCTCCGAGATGACCTTGAGGTCCCCGCCGCGGTCGTCGAGGAGCTTCTGGATGCGATCCAGGAACTTCTGGAACAGCTGCATGTTCTCGGGGTTGTTCCAGGCGACGGTGTGCATCATGCCGTGCCACACGCGGTTGATGTTGACCCCGGCCTCACGCACGGGTGCGCCGGCCTCGGCGAGCTTGGGCCCCACCCAATGGGCGTTCTGCAGCAGCGTCTGGAAGTTCTCCAGTACCTCCGCGCCGTCGCCGTCCAATCCGGTCACCATGTTGCGCGCGAGGCGACTCGCCCTGACCAGGTTCGGCAGGACCACCTGGGGATCCGGCAGTGCCGCATCGGTCTCGTTCAGGATCCGCTTGAGTTGCTCGGGGTCCATCTGGTCGAGGACCCGGACCACGCTGGTCGCCAATTGAGAGATCGACGGCGGGACCGTGATCGCCTCGGTCGCGATGTGCTGCCCCTCGGTGAAGAACGGCCCCTGGGTGGTCCGCGGCTTGAAGCCGATGAACGCCTCCCCCAGCGCCGACAGGTTCTCCAGCCGAACCTCGCTGTCGACCGGGATCTCGTGGCCGGCCTCGAGATAGAAGTCCACCGAGGCGGCGTCCATCTCCGCCGAGACCGCCGTGACCTTGCCGACGACGGCCCCGCGCAGCAGCACACTGGAGCCGACCACCAAGCCCTTGACATCCGGGACGGCCATGGACAGGTTGGTCCGATCCTCAGGCGGATTCAGCCGCAGCC
>Ga0265293_10002962_pt1 | contig 32582 bp, 34 predicted proteins | sample Munlanlewell138R_FD_192505 | JGI IMG/M metagenome (GOLD analysis project Ga0265293, IMG submission 192505) | Leachate microbial communities from a municipal landfill in Southern Ontario, Canada - Leachate well 138R | ecosystem: Engineered > Solid waste > Landfill > Unclassified | place: Canada... | reverse complement strand
TTCTCGCCTAATCCAAACATGATTATAATATATCTATTTTAATAATAGTACCTATCTGGCTATCCCAGCAACTTTCGGGAGATAATGAATAGTTGTTCTCTTGGGCCCATTCCTGGAAACCCTGGTTATAGATGCCTTCCTGATGGCAAAAATCTTTTAACTTTGATAGGTAACCTCCTTCAAGAAATCTATCATACGCTGCTTCATATAGAACAGCTGCTTTTGGTGGTGTTTTCATCTTTATAATAAGTTTGCGACAAAGATAATTACTATGAAAACACAAAAACAGATGGGGCTCAACGGACGGTTACCACAAAAGGGCTTATTTAGAAAAGTCAACTACCACTTAATGAGCAGGTTAGTAGCAATCATCTCCTGGGAAATCGTCTCCTCGGGACAATTAACAACCTATAAGCACGGTGGCGTAGGAAGCTATGCCTTCTTGGCGGCCAACAAAACCAAGCTTTTCACTGGTGGTAGCTTTTACAGAGATGTCGTTAATATCACAGTCTAAAATAGAAGCAATAGCTCCACGCATTTGATCTATATAGGTGCCAATTTTAGGGCGCTCTAGGGCTATTGTTATATCGCAGTTTATTAGATGATAACCTCTAGCCAAGATAAGATCGTAAACACGGGCTAGTAAAATTTTACTGTCTATTCCTTTATATTCCAATGAGCTATCTGGAAAATGCTTGCCTATATCTCCAAGAGCAAGGGCTCCCAACAAAGCATCGCATAGGGCGTGCAGTGGGGCATCACCATCTGAATGTGCAACACAGCCTTTTTCATGCTCTACTCTAATACCACAAAGCCAAAGGGGCAAGCCAGGAGCAAGTGCATGAACATCATATCCGTTACCTATTCTAAATTTTCCTCTAATCATTAGTCAATAATTTCTAACCCTCTATTTCAATGCAAGAACAATAACTCTGCAATAATACTCATAACAAAGTTAAAACAAAATTAGTATAAAAATTGTTATCTTTGTAACAACTAAACGCATAAAGCAATGGGTCTAAGATTAAGCTTTTTCAAAACGCCTAAACACAGGGTATTTAACTACCAACCTCTCTATTACGATGAGCGTAAAGAGGAGTTAGAAGAACGTATTGCTCGAGCAAAAGAGGAGGCACATAGCGAAAAATGGACTGCAGAAAACAAAAAACTTGACACAGGAAAAGTCAAAGAGAATCCACATTATATACCTGGCAAGAACATTAGACAAAATTTCCGTAAATCTATGTCTGAGAATAGGCGCAGGCCTGGTTCACCCTTTATAATGAGAATTATTGTGCTACTCTCTATGATTGGAATTATGGTAGCTCTCTACTATGTTGCACAAGCATTTGGGCTCTTCTTTGTATAACAAACCTGTATCCCAAACTTATAAATTCTCTTAATTCGCTTTGCAATTAATAACATCAATTGAATCCAACTTTTAATGATTAAAGTACTACCAGGCCATATAGCTAACCTAATTGCTGCAGGGGAGGTTGTGCAAAGACCCTCTTCTGTAGTTAAAGAACTAATGGAAAATGCCGTAGATGCCGGCTCCCAAAATATTCAAGTAATAATAAAAGATTCTGGGCGCACTCTCATTCAAGTAATAGATAACGGATGCGGCCTCTCCCCCCAAGATGCTAAAACTGCCTTTCTAAGGCACGCAACATCTAAAATTGAAGAGATAAAAGATTTAAACACAATTCACACCTTTGGCTTTAGAGGAGAGGCCTTATCCTCAATCTGTTCTGTTGCCGAGGTTACCCTACGCACAAAAGAAGAGCAGCAAGAGACTGGCTACGAGGTTAAATTTGCAAACTCCCAACTAATCTCAGAAAACGCAACAGCCACCCCAACTGGCTCTAATTTCATTGTAAGAAACCTCTTTTACAACGTACCCGCTAGGCGCAAATTCTTAAAGAGAGACGCTACCGAATTTAGACAGATAGTTCAAGAGTTTTCAAGAATAGCAATTACCCGCCCCAATCTCTCTTTTCAACTAACTCATAACAACAGTGAAGTTATGGTACTACCCCCAGCTCCACTAAAAAAGAGAATACAAGAGGTAGTTGGTAAAGAGATGCTTAAAGAGCTAGTAGAGCTCTCTGTAGATACCTCAATAGTTAAAATTAGCGGTTATATAGGCAAACCAGAAGACGCACGAAAAACTCCTGGCAATCAATATTTCTTTGTAAACAATAGATTTTTTCGCAGCCCCTATTTTCAAAAAGCAATTCTAAAAGCATACGAAGGGCTCATACCCAACGGAGTACTACCATCATTTTTCATCTTTTTTGAGATAGACACCAATAAAATTGATGTGAACATACACCCCTCAAAAACAGAAATTAAATTTGAAGACGATTACGCCATTTTTGACATAGTAACAAGCGCAGTAAAAGAGTCTCTAGGGAAAAATGCTTTTATGCCGAGTATTGATTTTGATATGGAGGGAGCTCCAGATATACCCAAAGTAAACACAAGCCGCTATGTAGCCCCGCCAAAAATAGATTACGACCCCCTATTTAACCCATTTGACGAGGAGAAAAAAAACCAGGCACAAAGAGAAGACGGCGCTTTCATAGACAGCAAATTCCACGATTACGGCAGCACTTATAATGAGATGGACCCACTCTTTTCAGACAGCTCACTCCCATCAAAACCAATATTACAGGTAGCAGGTAAATACATTGTTACCACAATTAAAAACGGCTTAGTAATAATAGATATAAGAAGAGCTAAAGAGAGAATTTTATACGAAAGATACTTAAGCACCTTAAATACAGGCAGCAACTTAACTCAACAATCTCTTTTCCCACAAGAAGCAAAGGTAGATATGCAAACCCTCTCTATTTTAGAAGAGAATCAAACAACTCTAAGATATATGGGATTTGATTTTACACTTCTAGAGAGCTCCATTACCGTAAACGGCCTACCTCAAGGTTTTAACAACAACTCAGACTCTCTAGGCACACTCATAGACAGCCTAGCTGCCGAACTTAGCCAAGATGGGAAAGACTTCAGTAAAAAATCTAAAGAGAGATTAGCTAAACAACTTGCAAAATCTGGCTCATCTGGTAAACTTGAGCCAATCAATAATTTAGAAGCCCAAACACTCATTGACACACTTTTTGCATGCAATGAACCAAAGTACACACCCTTGGGAAATAATTGCTTTAAAATATTAGATACCCAAGAGATAGAAAATAAATTATTGTAGTTTTGCACATTAAACAGAGAGTAATATGTATATAAGTAGAGGATCTGGTTTCTGGGGAGCAATGCCCCCCGTAGTAAAAAACCTAGTTATGATAAATGGGGTAATGTTGTTAATTACCATGTTAACAGGGGAGTTCATGTACGAAAAGTTTGCACTTTTCTACTTTGACTCACCACTCTTTAAACCCTACCAACTAGTTACCCACATGTTCATGCATGGTGGTTTTGTGCACCTGTTTTTCAATATGTATGCTCTAGTTATATTTGGCATTGTTCTAGAGCAAGTTTGGGGAAGCAAAAAATTCTTTACCTACTACATGATTACTGGGCTAGGAGCCGCAGCACTACACTCTTTTGTTCTCTACTTAGAAGCCTCTTCGCTACATTCAGCAGTAGAAGCAGGAAACATGGTAGCTGCACAAAACCTTAACATATTAAAAATGACCCCAACTGTAGGAGCCTCGGGAGCAGTCTATGGAGTGCTACTTGCCTACGGGATGCTCTTCCCAAACAACAGACTTCAACTACTATTCCCTCCTGTAGCATTAAAAGCAAAATATTTTGTAATGATATTTGCTGCAATTGAGCTCTATATGGGCTTCTCAAATACTGGTGGGAATGTAGCTCACTTTGCCCACCTAGGTGGAATGTTATTTGGTTATTTCCTTATAATCCATTGGAAGAAAAATAATAAAATGTATTTTTGATAAAAAATGGCTAGAAAGAGAAAGCGACTATCGTGGCTATTGGCCCTCCTCTCCCGGCTAATTATTATCCCGGCAGCTGCTGCATTAATTATCTCTTATATCTCTATCTATATCAATCCCGTAAAGTTCACTCTTCCCCTTTTCTTTGGACTCTACTTTGTTCCACTAGTACTTCTTAATCTTTTGATTCTACTAATTGGAATAATCCGCCGCTCAACTGCTGTATGGCTCACCTTTATAGCTCTACTCCCATCTATTTTATATGCCGAGCTCTTTGTTCGCTGGGGAGAGGTGCAAAAAGAAGAAGAGGGAATTGCCCTTAAAATATGTACATACAACGTAGGGCTTTTTGCTCAAGGAGAAGGGCAAAGCAGAACAGCTTCTTTTGAAGGAATTAAAAAATTTATACTAGAAGAAAATCCTGCAATAGTTTGTATGCAAGAGTTTCAAATATCAAATGCATCTCTTATTGCAAAAGAATTCCCAGAGTACCCCTATCAATATTATCACCTCTTTAACGGAACAAGAAGAAAGTTTGGAAATCTAACTCTAAGTAAACTCCCAATTATTAATAGTGGCAAAATAACATTTAAAAGAAGTACCAATTTATGTATCTACACAGATATAGAGCACTATGGTAAAACAATAAGAGTCTACAACACTCACCTAGAGTCTCACAGTATCTCCTTTACAGCACTAATACAAAAAATACGAGAAAACGAAAAAATAAGAGAAGAGATTTACCAAGTGCACGATAAAGTTGCCAGCACATTTAAAAGAAGAGCACTACAAGTAGATACAATTGCCCGCCATATGCATCAATCACCAATTCCTGCAATTATATGCGGAGACTTTAACGACACCCCAATGTCATATACATATAGAAACCTTATATCTGGTAAAAAAGATAGTTTCAGACACTCGGGTAAAGGCTTTAGTGCTACATACTCCCTACTTTGGCCTCTGCTTAGACTAGATTATATCTTCTACCCTGCTCCATTTTGGAGTTTAACTCACAACTCCCCTAAAATTGACTACTCAGATCATTACCCCGTTATATCTCAACTAATAATCCCATAAACTATGTACAAGATAGGATTTGACGCAAAAAGAGCATTTAAAAACTTTAGTGGATTAGGAAACTACAGCCGCTCTACCATCTCTTCGCTAACAACCATCTTTAATTATAACGAGTACTACTTATATACCCCAAATTACAAAAAACACCCTCTGCATAAATTTGCAGAGGCTTCCAATATAAAAATAAGAAAACCAGAGAAATTTACAGAGAAAAAGCTCCCCTCCCTTTGGCGTTCATTTACACTAAAGTCTCAAATTGAAAACGACTCTTTAGACCTATGGCACGGCCTTAGCGGAGAGCTCCCCCTCACTCCTGTAAATGCAGCAAAAGTAGTAACAATACACGATCTTATTTTTTTACGCTACCCAAAATTCTACAAACCACTAGATAGATGGATGTATAAAAAGAAAGCAGAATATGCTGTAAAAAACGCCGATAAAATAATAGCAATAAGCAAACAGACTGCAGACGATATTGTAGAGTTCTTTGGAACCAATAGAGATAAAATTGAAATAATCTACCAAAGTTGCGACCCTCAATTCTACAAAAAAGCAACTCCAGAACAGATAGAGCTAGCAAGAACAAAGTACAAGCTTCCAAAACGCTTTATAGTTGCCATGGGCACAGTAGAAGAGAGAAAAAATGTAGCCAACGTAGTTAAAGCACTACCCACACTACCAAAAGATATAAAACTCTACTGCTTTGGGAAATGGACTCCCTATGCAATAAAAGTTAACTCAATAGCAGAAAAACTTGGTGTAAAAGATAGGGTAGTTATGGTACACGATGCCGATTTCTCTCTTATCCCCGCTGTCTATTCCCTAGCAGAATGCCTTATCTATGTCTCCTTTTTTGAGGGTTTTGGAATACCTGTATTAGAAGGAATCACCTACGGTGTTCCTGTAATAACCAGCGGCGGATCATCTATGTTAGAAGCAGGTGGAGATTCGGCACTCTACGCCAACCCAGACTCTCCTAGCGATATAGCAGATAAAATAGAGATGCTCTTAAGTTCCCCAACCCTTAAAAAAAGCATGATTGAGAGAGGTTACGCCCACGCAAAAGAGTTTAGAGACGATAAAGTAGCCGAAAGAGTATTTGAAGTTTATAAAAACGCAATTGAAAAACATAAAATCATTCCTAATTAAACTTAAAACAGATTATGAGTCAGAATGAAATTAAAGAGGCTCTTGAGGTTATTAAAAAAGGTGGCCTCATAATTTACAACACAGATACTGTACCAGCATTGGGTTGCGATGCAACAAACCCAGAAGCAGTAAAGGAGTTGCTGGAACTTACAGAGAGAGAAGAGGGCTGTGGGTTAGTAATTTTAGCATCAGACATGAACATGGTAGCTCGCTACACCAAATCTATTCCAGCAATAGCTATAGAGGTTGCAGAGGTTAGCGACACTCCTCTCACAATTGTCTACCCCAATGGAGTAGGTTTAGCAGATGGCGTTCTAGGTAAAAACAGATCTGTTGCAATAAGAATTCCAGATAATTCTTTTTGTCTAACTTTGCTTCACAGATTTAACAAACCAATTGTAGCAACCATTCCAGTAGTTGGGAGTTCTGCAGAAGTATTAAGAATTTGCTTAGAAGATATAGAAGACAATATTTTTGACAATGTAGATTGGGTAACAGAAGATTATGACTCCCCAGAAAGCACTGGTACTGTCTCTTCTATACTTGCTTTAGACAGCAGTAGTAAAGTAAAAATAATACGAAAATAATTAATGATGTTACACTATACTCTTCTGATTATTGGCTTTGTACTGTTAATAGCAGGTGCAGATTACCTTGTTAAAGGAGCATCTGCTATTGCAAAAAAATTCAATATATCTGATCTTATTATTGGGCTCACCATTGTATCTATTGGAACATCGGCTCCAGAGCTTGCTGTCAGTATTTTGGCTAGCATAAATGGGCAAGCTGGCATGGCAATTGGTAACGTGGTGGGCAGCAATATATTTAACTTTTTAGCAATTATTGGAATCACGGCAGTAATTCGGCCTATAGCACTTAAAAGCTCACTAATAAAAGTAGAGATTCCGTTTGCAGTATTAGCCTCAATTGCACTCTTTATTGTAGCAGGCGATTACATATTAGACGGCAACCCCGGAACAATAAACCGTTCAGACGGATTAATATTATTACTCTTTTTCTCCATTTTTCTCTACTACATTTACCTATCGGCAACAAAAGGAGAGGTTAACGTCAATCAATCTAATGAAAATGAAAAAGCAAAAGCTCAACCAACATGGCTCTCTTTAATTATGGTTGTTGGAGGTATAGCGGCTCTAATCTTTGGAGGAGATGTTATTGTTAAACACGCAACAGAAATTGCCAGAAACTGGGGAATGAGCGATACAGTAATAGGTCTTACAATCTTAGCTGTAGGAACCTCGTTACCAGAACTTGCCACAAGTGCTGTAGCAGCATTTAAAGGAAATAGCGATATTGCAATTGGAAACGTAGTAGGCTCTAATATTTTCAATATATTTTTTATACTGGGCGTAAGTTCTACCATAAGACCGTTACCATTCGAGAGAGGGAGCATGACAGACGTATTAGTAGCAGGCGTCTCTACATTACTAGTGCTCTACTTTGCAAGCCGGGGAAAAAGAAAGAGCATAAACAGAACCGAGGGGGCTATCCTTTTAATAATCTACACTGGATACATAGCCTATTTACTACTATCTAGATAATTAAGATATACTGCATTAAGAGCTGTTACAGCTGCAGTCTCTACCCTCATTCTGGAATTACCAAGGTGCATTACTTCAAACTCCTTTTTTAGAGCAAACTCAATCTCCTCTACAGAAAAATCACCCTCGGGACCAACCATAATAATAATATGGGGCTTATCTAATTTAGCATTTTTTAAAATAGAGGTAATTGTCTCTTTTTCGCCCTCCCTGCAATGACCCATTATCTTTAACACGTTATTTCTATATACATTTTCTTTAAGAGAGTTATCTTCAAAGTTAGGTTGTGATTCAATAAAATCTATGACTTTAACTGCCTCGTCTAAAATAGGAAACAGGGTTTTTAAAGATTGTTTAGCTGCCGAGAGAATTAACCTATTGGCTCTCTCATATTTAAAAACTCGCCTCTCTGAGTGTTCGCATATAAGAGGAGTAATCCTATCTACCCCAACCTCTACAGCTTTCTCAAGAAACCATTCAAACCTATCAATGTTTTTTGTAAGAGCTACTGCCATATGTAAAAAGTAGGGCCTTGAGTCTACGCCCTTCTCTCTGCTTAATATCTCAATAGACAACTCTTTACCAATTTTCTCAAGAAGTTTTCCACTATAGAGATACCCCTTTCCATCTGTAAAGTTTATTATATCTCCTAACTTATGCCTAAGCACTCTAGCACAGTGAATAGACTCCTGTTCAGGTAAAATTGCTCTATTGCCATCTATGTTATTTGTATAAAAGAGTTCCATAATAAAGACAAATATATTTAAAAAGGTTATTTTTGCCACAGAAACTTCTCTTTTTTAATAATTCTAAATAGAAACAATATGGAAAAATCTTTATCACATAGGTACACAGCACTAGACGTGCTCCGTGGAATGACCGTTGCTGGAATGATTTTAGTAAACAACCCAGGTACTTGGAGCAAAATCTTCCCTCCTCTAAGACACGCCTCGTGGCACGGTTGTACTCCTACAGATTTAGTATTTCCTTTCTTCCTATTTATTGTTGGTACTGCTCTCTCATTTGCATTTGCAAAATATAACGATACTCTTAATAAAGCCTCGGCAAATAAAGTACTTAAGCGAGGAACTCTAATTTTTATTACTGGGCTCCTTCTGAACGCATTCCCTTTTTACAACACCAACCCCGCAGCAGATCTCTCTTTTGGCCAAAACTGGCTTAACTACTTAGGCTCCCTGCGAATCTTTGGAGTGCTTCAAAGAATTGCACTCTGTTATATTATTGGTGCTCTGCTTGCTTTGTGGCTGCAAAAACCAAAAAAAATAATAGTCGCAGGAGTCTCTCTTATGGCCCTTCATCTTATTATTCTGGTAGCTTTTGGAGGCGACGCCCCTTTCTCTAAAGAGGGAAATATCTCTGGAGCAATAGATGTAGCAATTGTAGGAAGCTCGCATGTATATAAAGGGTTTGGAATACCGTTTGACCCCGAGGGGCTATTAGGCGCACTATCTGGTTCTGCTACAGTGCTCTTTGGCTACTTAATTGGTGGAATTATACGTAGAACTAAAGAGAAGATAGAGGCAGTTAGCAATCTCTATACTATTGGACTTATTTCACTTGGAGTTGGAGTAGTTTTAAGCATCTTTATCCCTATTAACAAACCTTTATGGACCCCTTCATACGTCTTCTATGCTGGTGGTTGGTCTGTAATTATGCTTGCTCTCTTTATCTACTTCATAGATATTAAAGGGAAGGAAAAACTATTCTTTCCATTTAAAGCTCTTGGTTTAAACCCTCTTTTTGCTTTTGTAATGGCTGGGCTATTTGCCAAAACTCTTGGTAGAGTTATTAGATGGCAAACAGTAGTTAAATTAGAAGATGGCACTTTACAAGAGGTAACCACCAACGCCTCATCTTGGATCTACCAAAACTGCTGTGTCTCACTATTAGGCAATAACGAATTTGCATCTCTCCTATATGCCTTAATCTATGTAACAGTTTTCACACTTATGGCAATATATCTCTACAAAAAAAGAATAGTAATAAAATTATAAAACATGGCCCTTATAGGACTACTTTCAGACACCCACTGTCACTTCGATTCCAAATTAGCAGAGTTTTTCAAAGATAGAGATGAAATCTGGCATGCTGGAGATTTCGGCAACAGAGCTGTATCAGACGCTATTACTGCTATCAAACCCATTCGGGGGGTCTATGGCAATTGCGACGGAACAGATATTAGAGAGCTTCACCCCTACCTTCAACTTTTTAATTTAGAAGGGATGAAGTTTCTTATGATGCATATTGGAGGATATCCTGGGAGATATGACTACCGCGCACTTCAACTTATTACTGCACATAAACCAGATGTCTTTATATGTGGGCACTCCCATATATTAAAAATTGTTAATGATAAAGTAAATAATCTTATATGTATCAATCCTGGGGCTGCTGGTTACCAAGGCTTTCAAACAGTAAGAACTGCTCTACGCTTTAAAGTAGAAAATGGCGCTCTTCACAATATGGAGGTAGGTGAATGGAGCATGACCAGAGTGTAAGTTCACAAGAATGAGCAATTGTAATAAATATTTGTATTTTTGCAGTTTAAGTTATAAAATAAAACATATTTAAAAAATAAACCCCTATTTAGAATGAAAAGGACTCTTTTAACTTTCACAATTTTATTTGCTTTCATATTTTCTTGGGCACAACAGACCCCTGTTACTTCGGCAAATTACCAACTTGCAGCTAGGTTCTCTCCTAGCAAAGTAGATAAACTTGTCTTTTCTACCCAAGTAAGACCTAGCTGGTTCAAAAACTCAGATAAATTTTGGTATGCATGGCGTTCGCCCCAAGGGCTCACATACTACATTGTAGACCCTACTACAGGTAAAAAAAGTGAACTTTTTAATAATGCCAAATTAGCAGCACAACTAACAGAGATAGTAAAAGATCCTTTTGATGCTCAAAACATTCCTCTGCAATCTCTAGAGCTTAAAGACGATAATACTTTTACCTTTAAAATTACCAGCACCGCTCTAGTAGATAAAGTAGACAAAAAAGCCAAAAAAGATTCTCTAGATAAAAAGGATTCTCTTAACAACAAAGATTCACTTAACAAAAAAAATGCAATAAAATCTACTCCTAAAAAAGCGAAAAAGGTAAAAAAAGTACACTACTTTGAATACGATATTAAAACTCAAAAGTTAACAGAGATAGAAGATTATGAGCCATTCGAGTCATACCCAAGATGGGGGAGTGTCTCTCCAGATAAAAAGCATGTTGTCTTTTCTAAAGACTTTAACCTTTGGTATATGGATATGGAGAACTTCGAAAAAGCTAGGATAGACTCAAAAGACACAACAATTGTAGAGCACCAGCTAACAACAGAGGGTACAGCAGATTTTGGATTTGGCTCTGGCAACAGTGACATAGACGCAACAGAAAAAGAGAAACAGCGCAGGAGAGGTTCCCGTATAATTTGGTCTCCAGACTCTAAAAAGTTTGCACTAATTAGAAGTAATATAGAAAAGGTAAAAGATTTATGGGTTATAAATGCTCTTGCACAGCCTAGGCCTAAACTAGAAAAGTATAAATATCATATGCCAGGCGAGTCTGAATCCGCCTCTAAACATCTCTACGTTTACGACATGGAGAGCAAAGAGATGAAAGAGATTAATGTTAGTGCATTTAAAGATCAGGAAATAAATATTTTATCTGCTCCTTCTCTCAAAAAAAACATGTATGACACTCTAAGCCACAGAGTTTGGCAAGGGAATAACAATGAGTTTTATATGATTCGCTCTAGCAGAGATCTAAAACGGATAGACTTTTGTGCTGTAGATATTGCTAACGATACAGTAAAGCCTATTATAGAAGAGAGGATGAATACTTACATAGAGATTCGTAGGCCTAAATTTGTTGGAGACAATATTATTTGGTGGTCTGAAAGGAGTGGTTGGGCGCACCTATACCTCTACGATACTAAAGGTAATTTAGTAAATCAAATAACCTCTGGAGAGTTTCATGTAGAAGATGTAGCTGCCGTAGACGAAGATCAAAAAATTATCTATTTTACTGCCAATGCTCGCGAGGCTGGAGAGAACCCATACTACACTCATCACTACCGAGTGAATTTTGATGGAAGTAACTTACAACTACTTAACCCAGGAAACTACAACCACATTGCATACTCTACAGAAAATGGGAAATACTTTATAAACAACTATTCAAGAGTAGATGCATCTCCTAAATCTTCTTTAATAGATAATCGTGGGAAAGTTGTAGCTCACTTAGAAGAGGCAGACCTATCTCAACTTTTTGATATGGGTTACAAATTCCCAGAACCATTTACAGTTAAAGCAGGCGATGGCAAAACAGATCTCTATGGTGTAATGTACAAACCTTTCGATTTTGACTCTACAAAACTCTACCCAATAATTGAATATGTCTATCCAGGCCCTCAAACAGAGGCTGTAAATGCAGATTGGAGCAGCCGTATGGATAGAGTAGACCGTCTAGCACAACTCGGCTTTATAGTAATTACTGTAGGTAATAGAGGTGGGCACCCTGCTAGAAGCAAATGGTACCACAACTACGGCTACGGCAATTTAAGAGACTACGGGCTAGAAGATAAAAAAGTAGTTGTAGAAAAACTTGCTGCTAAGCATAAATTCATAGATATGAGCAAAGTAGGAATACACGGCCACTCTGGCGGGGGCTTTATGTCTACAGCAGCAATGCTTGTCTATCCAGATTTCTTTAAAGTAGCAGTCTCTAGTGCAGGTAATCACGAAAATAGCATTTACAACCGCTGGTGGAGCGAAACACACCACGGAGTCTTAGAAGAGATCACTGCAAAAGGCGATACCACATTTAAATATAGCATAGATGGCAACTCAGAAATTGCTAAGAATCTTAAAGGTCGCCTACTACTAGTAACAGGAGACATAGACAATAACGTTCACCCAGCAAATACATTAAGACTGGTAGACGCTCTAATAAAAGCAAACAAAAGATTCGATATGCTCATGCTTCCTGGCCAAAGACACTCATTTGGCACCATGTCTGAATACTTCTTCTGGAGAATGGCAGATTACTTCTCTAAACATCTTATTGGAGATTACAGAGACGAGGTAGAGATTCCGCAAATGAACAACAACTAACAGCCAACAATTAACAGCCAAAAAACACAACAGCCTTAAGAAAACTCTCCCAAAGCTTTTAAAAGCTTTGGGAGAGTTTTCTTTTCTTTTTCACTTTTACTAAAACTTAGTATAAATATAGTTGCATGTTTATCAACTGTATAACCTAGATCTCATCTAATAAGTATAGAATATCTATTTTAATATTAATTTTGCTGTTTATAACAACACAGTACTATGAACATTAAAAAAATCACACTATTTATTATGGCCAATCTAGTTGGCCTAGCTCTAATGGCAGAAGGATATCAACTTAACACACAAAGTGCCCGCCAACTTGGAATGGGCCATCTTGGAGTTGCCCTTAAGTTAGGATCTGAAAGCATGCTCTTTAACCCTGCAGGTCTTTCTTTCATGAATGGCAAAGCAGATATTTCACTAGGTGCTACAGGTATAATGTCTAAAATAACCTATACAAATAAAGATTATAAGGTAGAGAGTGATAATCCTATTGGAACTCCAATATTCGGATATGCAGGATTTAGACTTTCAGAGAAGTTTTTCGCAGGTGTTAGCATTACAAACCCTGCAGGTAACAGTCTTTTTTATCCTGAAAACTGGAGAGGATCTCATTTAGTTCAAGATATCTCACTACAAGCATTTAGCATTCAACCAACTCTCTCTTATAAATTTAGCGAGAAACTAAGTATTGGAGCGGGTCTAATGGTAGATGTTGGGAGCTTCGAGATTAATAGAGGGCTTATGCCTGTTGGTGCTCTTGGAGCATACCTAGCCGCACCAGGGTTTCCACAAGCATACAAAGACATTATTACTAGCACAATAGGAATCTCTCCTATAAATGCTAAATTAGAAGGGAAAACCAAAATCACATATGGTGTTAATATTGGAGTACTATTTGCCCCAAATAATCAATGGAGTTTTGGAGTTTCATACCGCTCTAAAGTTATGATGGAGATAGAAGATGGAGATGCCACTGTAACTTACGGAACTCCAGAGCTAGAGACTTTGGTAACGGCACTTAGCAACCCAGGAACTACCGATGCACCTAATCCCTTGTTTAATCCTTCTATTGCAGGAGCTACAGCACTTAACGGCCAAGTTTTGAAATCAAAACTTCCAATACCTTCTAATCTCACTTTTGGAGCAGCATTCAAACCAAATAGCAATTTACTGCTATCTGCAGAGCTGCAATATGTTGGATGGAAAGCATACGACACTTTAAAAATGGAGTTTCCAAATCTAAACCTTACAACAGCTCAACCTAAGAATTTTTCAAATGCTATGATATATAGAGTTGGTGGTGAATATTACGCCTCAGAAAAAACAACTCTAAGAGCAGGCTTTATCTATGACTCAACTCCTGGAGATAAAAATTGGTATAGCCCAGAGACCCCTGGAGCTAATAAGATTAGCGTAACTGCAGGTCTAACCTTTGCTCCTACTCAAAAATTTGCAATTGATTTAGGACTCCAATATTTGAGCGGAACAACTAAAAATGCTTCAATGCCACAAGCAAGTCCAATGCCTGCTTTTGTAGGCGACTATAAATCTACAGCAATACTCCCTTCATTAGGAGTACGGTTCAACTTTTAAAAAAAAAATGTACTTTTGCATAGGAAATAACTACTATGTCAAAAGAGATTCAAATTGAAGAGTTCCTAGATCTTTCTAACAATACGCCAATAATAGATGTAAGATCCCCGGCAGAATATGAACACGCTCATATTCCCGGGGCTCTTAATTTACCCCTCTTTTCAAATGAAGAGAGAGCTATTGTTGGGACTACTTATAAAAAAAGAGGAAAAGTAAAAGCAGTTACAATAGGATTAGAAATAGTTGGCCCCAAATTAGTCTCCTTTACAAAGTATGCACTCTCTTTAAAAAGCGAATCTATTTTGATTCACTGCTGGAGAGGAGGCATGCGAAGTGCCTCTATGGCATGGCTACTAGAGACAGTAGAGCTAAAATGCAATATCTTAACAGGAGGATATAAAAGCTACCGCAAATATATAAGAGAACAATTAGAGACACCTTATAACATAATACTTCTTGGTGGATTTACAGGCTCTGGTAAGACAGATCTTTTAAAAATATTAGATAAAAGTGGTAACCAAATTATAGATTTAGAAGGGCTGGCACACCATAAAGGATCGGCTTTTGGAGCTATAGGAGAATCACCTCAACCCTCTACAGAGATGTTCGAGAATATTCTCTATAAAGAGCTCTCTAAACTTGATTCCTCTAAACCAATATGGGTAGAAGACGAGAGTCGCAACATAGGTAGAGTCTTTATTCCTGAGCCCTTTTGGCTCCAAATGAGGCAATCTCCTTTAGTAGTTATAGATGCAACATTTGAGCAGAGAGTAGAGCGACTTATGAGAGACTACGGAGGATATCAAACAGAAAGTTTAAAAGCCTCAATACAAAAAATAGAGAAAAGATTAGGCTACGATAAATGCAAACTTGCATTAGAAGCATGCGAAAACAATAATATAAAAACTGCTGCCCAAATATGCCTTCTTTACTACGATAAAGCATATAATAGCCAACTAGTCAACAGGTTTGGGGAAAAACTTAACACAATGCCAAAAGTTATATTTGACCCTACTAATAGTCAAAAAATTATTACCCAACTAAACTCTATTGCAAACAGATTAAATAAAAAATAATAATATGAGAAACGAGATTAATAGTAAAGTTGCAGTTATAGTAAATAGAAACGGTATGGGAGAATCTAATCCAAAACTCACCCATGCACTAATTAAAAATTATTTTACTCTTCTTAAAAGTGAAAATCATGTACCTGCTTATATCTGCTTTTATGCCAATGGTGTGAAGTTTGCTTGCGAGGGATCTCATATTCTAAAGGAACTTAAAGCTTTAGAAGAGGCAGGATCTAAAATAATCCTATGCAAAACATGCTTGATTTTCAATAACTTACTAGACAAAACCCAAATAGGTACAGTTGGAACCATGCTAGATATAATAGATGTGCAGCATAACAGCACTAAAGTAATTACACTATAAATAAAAGAACCCTATAAAAAATAATGGAAGAGATTAGACTCACTCAATTTAGCCCTGGAGCAGGATGTGGCTGCAAGATAGCCCCTAAAGATTTAGAAGAGATTCTTAAAAACAGCCGCTCTTCACTAAATTTCAAAAACCTTCTTGTAGGTAATAATAGTAAAGACGATGCTGCTGTTTTAGATATTGGAGAAGGCCAATCTATTATAAGCACTACAGATTTTTTTACTCCTATAGTAGATAACCCATTCGACTTTGGGAGAATTGCTGCCACCAATGCTATATCAGATATATACGCTATGGGAGGCAAGCCCATAATGGCAATAGCCATACTTGGATGGCCATTAGATAAACTCCCAGCAGAGACAGCAGGAGAAGTAATTAATGGAGCTCGCAGTGTATGCGATATTGCAAACATCCCTTTAGCTGGAGGCCATAGCATTACCAGTGCCGATCCCATTTTTGGACTTGCCGTTACAGGAATTATGAAAAGTGAGATGGTAAAAATGAATAATGGAGCCACTCCTGGATGCTCTCTATTCCTTACTAAGCCACTAGGTATAGGATTAGTAACTACTGCAGAAAAATTTGGAGTAGCAAAAGAAGAAGACAAGGCTAAAGCCTTAGAATTAATGACCACTCTAAACACTCCTGGAGAGCTACTAGCTCATTTACCAGAAGTTAAATCTATGACAGATGTAACTGGCTTTGGCCTTCTTGGGCACGCATTAGAGATGGCAGAAGGAAGCAACCTAACAGCTGTAATAGAGTATAATAAAGTTCCAAGAATAGAGGGTGTAGAATTTTATATTAAACAAGAGTGCATTCCTGGTGGCACAAATCGCAACTATGCAAGTTACGGGCACAAAGTATCTGATATAACTCCAGAACAAAAAGCACTCCTATGCGACCCTCAAACAAGCGGGGGCCTGCTTATTGCAATTGAACCAAATGGAGAAGACAAATTAAAACAATTAGCTCTTGAACATGATTTCACAGTTACACGAATAGGCCACTTGCAAAAGAAAACAGACCAATACTTTACACATGTAGTATAGTTTCATCATTTTTTATTATTTTTATAGAATGTTATTTATATAAATAGATTATTATGACAAAAAGAATTTTTATCTTCCTTATTACAATTGCTGTAAACATTGGGCTATTTGGCCAGAGTGTGAAAACAGGAGCAGAATCTACCCAAGAGTATCTACCTCTGCTAAAAGGGAAAAAAGTAGCAGTTCTCACAAACCAAACAGGAATGATAGGGAACACCCATCTTGTAGACTCACTAGTAACACTTAAAATAAATATTGTAGCAATTCTCTCTCCAGAACATGGTTTTAGAGGAGAAGCAGATGCTGGAGAACATGTTGCAAGTTCAATAGACCAGAAAACAGGTATTCCCATTAAATCTCTTTACGATGGAGATACAGGCAAACCCTCTGCCTTACTTATGAAAGAGATTGATATTATGCTGTTTGATTTACAAGATGTTGGAGTTAGATTCTACACCTACCTAACAACCATGGCCCGTATGATGGAGGCTTGTGCAGAGAATAACGTAAAAATGATTATTCTAGACCGCCCAAATCCTTTAGGCTTTTATGTAGATGGCCCTATTTTAGATCTAAAATACAAATCTGCAGTTGGGTGGTTACCTATCCCAACAGTTCATGGTATGACTTTAGGAGAGCTTGCCGGAATGATAAATGGAGAGAAGTGGTTGGCAAATGGAGTTCCGTGCGATGTTAAAGTTGTAAAAAACAGAAACTACACACATGCAACTATGTATGAACTCCCAGTAAAGCCCTCTCCTAACCTACCAGATATGAGATCTATATACCTCTATCCATCTATCTGTTATTTTGAAGCAACCCCAGTAAGCCTTGGAAGAGGAACAGACAAAGCATTCCAAATGTATGGTCACCCAAATATGAAAGGATATGACTTTAAGTTCACTCCTAGAAGCATTCCAGGAGCTAAATTCCCGCCTCAACTAAATGAAGAGTGCTATGGAGTAGACCTTCGTACAGAACCTTCAATAGAAGAGATTAATAAAGCAGGTATTAACCTAGAATATGTAATAGATGCCTACAATAATCTAAATTTAGACAACCACTTTTTCCGCTCATTTTTTGAACTACTAATTGGAAGAGACTACGTTAGAAAGATGATTAGGCAAGGGAAATCTGCAGCCGAAATAAAAGCAACTTGGGCCAACGAGGTAGAGGAGTTTAAAGTTAAAAGAAAACCTTATCTACTCTATCCAGAGAGTTAACAATATTACCAAGAGAGAATTCTAGAATAATTGTCTTGAACAGATATATGCACTTTGAGAGTATGATTGGGCAGTATCTGTTCAATTTTTTGTGGCCACTCAATAAGGCACAAATTACCACTATAGGCATACTCCTCAAAACCAATATCTAAAGCTTCGGCCGGCTTCTCTATTCTATAAAAATCGAAATGAAAAACAGAGTCTCCTTGGTCTGTAGCATACTCATTTATAATATTAAAAGTTGGGCTGTTAACATTGTCTAAAACACCTAAACAGCTGCACAAAGCTTTAATAAAAGTAGTTTTGCCTGCCCCCATTGCTCCATAAAAAGCAATTACAGAGTAATCTTTTACTTCTAAAAGAAACTTTTGGGCGGCACTCTCTAACTGCTCTAAATTTTCTATTTTAATACTCTTCATTCTCAATTGAAATAATGGCTCAAAGATAGAGAATAACAATTAAACGTAGAAGATTAAATAAAAAGCATTCAAGATTAGATAAAAATTTTAATGCCTTGGCAAAAGTTTAAGGTTAGATTGTAGATTTGCAATAAAAAATGTTGTGTAGAACATATTGCGCTTCTTGCATTGGCATAGAAGCTATTACAGTTACAGTAGAGGTAGATGTTTCTCAAGGAATAAGTTTTTATTTAGTTGGATTGCCAGATAATGCTGTAAGAGAGAGCCAGCAGAGAATCTCTACAGCATTACATACATTAGATGCAAAAATACCTGGCAAAAGAATAACTGTAAATCTTGCACCTGCAGATATTAAAAAGGAGGGTTCGGCCTTTGACCTACCTATTGCCATTGGAATATTGGCTGCTTCTGGCCAATATAAGTTCACCTCGCTCAGCAGATATCTAATGATGGGAGAACTTGCGTTAGATGGCTCTTTAAGAGCTGTCCCAGGTGCTCTAGCAGTAGCAATTCATGCTGCAAAAGAATCTTTTGACGCTTGCATATTTCCAATAGACTCGGCATATGAAGCTTGCGAGGCTAGCCAAATTGAAATATATGGAGTTAAGAATTTAAAAGAGGTTATCTCAATTTTATCTGGAGAGGGTGAAATTAAGGCTATTAAGCCAGAAGTAGATTACTCTATAAATGAAAAAGCTCTTGCCAATAACCTCTCTCCAGACCAAAGAGGAATTCCAGATTTTGCCCATATAAAAGGCCAAGAGTATATAAAAAGAGGGTTAGAGATTGCTGCTGCTGGCGGCCACAATGCTCTTATGTGTGGTAGCCCGGGTTCTGGAAAAAGCTTAATGGCAAGAGCATTCCCTGGTATCTTACCTTTTATGGAGAGAGAAGAGGCTATTGAAACAGGTATGATCTACTCTGTGTCTGGCAAAAAAAACGGAACTTTTGGGCTAATGAAAGAGCGCCCCTTTAGAGCTCCACACTACTCGTCCTCTGCAATATCTATTATTGGGGGAGGAGTAAGGGCTGTTCCTGGCGAAATTTCCCTAGCACATAACGGCGTGCTCTATCTAGATGAGCTCCCAGAGTTCTCTCCAAAGCTTTTAGAGATGCTAAGACAACCTTTAGAAGATAAAGTTGTCTCAATTTCTAGAATAAGATATCAAGTAACTTACCCCTGTAACTTTATGCTCATTGCCTCTATGAACCCATGCCCTTGTGGTTATTACGGGGTTCCTGGAGACAGATGCACCTGTATGCCCTATGCCATAACCCGCTATAGGTCTAGAGTTTCTGGCCCCTTAATGGATAGAATAGATATACACCTTTCTGTACAGCCAGTAACTCAAGAGAACCTCCTTTCAGAGAGTGTTGCAGAGTCTTCAGATTCTATAAAACAGAGAGTAATAGATGCTAGAACAATTCAAAAAAATAGGTATGAAAATAGCTGTTACACCAACTCTCAAATGACTCCTGTACAAATTAGAGAGTATTGCAAACTAGAAGAGAGTGGCAAGAAGCTACTCTCTAGCGCAATTTCAAAACTAGGGTTAAGTGCCAGAGGTTACAGCAAAATCTTAAAAGTTGCAAGAACTATTGCAGACCTACAGGGGTGCCCCTCAATACTAAGTTCGCACCTTGCAGAGGCTATTCAATATAGAGCAGAAACAATTTAAAATAAAATACCTTTCTATTAGCTTTAAAATTTTATCTTTGTAATTACCATGGATAATTATGTAAAACTTCATAGCTGCTCTTCAGTAGATGAGATTCTTCCTCTTTTATTGGAAGAGAAAGATGTGATTGTTATTATAGACTCCAAAGTTAAAAAGCTCTATGGAGAGGTATTCCCCTACCCCCAAATTGAATTTGAAGCAACCGAAAAGAATAAGTCCCTCACACAAGTAGGCAAACTAACCGAACAACTTCTTGAAAAAGGTGCAAATAGAGATAGCTTTATTTTAGCAGTAGGGGGTGGAATCACCACAGATATAGCCGGTTTTACAGCTTCGGTCTATTTTCGCGGCATTCGTTTCGCATTTGTACCTACAACTCTACTTGCACAAGTAGATGCATCTATCGGGGGTAAAAATGGCATAAATTCCAATGGATACAAAAATATAATTGGCACTATAAACCAACCTCAATTCACAGTTATGTGCTCTTCATTTCTTAAAACTCTTCCAGAAGAAGATTTTAAAGGAGGGGTTGCCGAGATGCTAAAAACCTTTGTAATTGGAGAGAAAAAAAGCTATTTTAAAGCGGTAGAAATCTTAAAAAAAACTAACAAAATAAGTGATATATACCCATTTATTGTTAGAGCTGCCGCCATTAAAGCAGCTATAGTTGAGAAAGATATGTACGAAACAGATGAAAGAAAGCTTTTAAACCTAGGGCACACCTTTGCCCATGCAATAGAAAAAGAGAGTGGTATGGCTCATGGTCATGCTGTTTCAGCAGGTATAGTACTTGCTGCCAAACTCTCAGTAAAATTATCTTTTCTAAAAGAAGATGAAGCACAAATGATAAAGAATAACTTTAAAGAACTCGGTCTTAACACAGAATCTCCAGTACCAGTTTCATACTTAATGAACGCCATATCTAGAGACAAAAAGAGATTGAGAGATACCATAACATTTATTTTAATTAAAGAGATAGGCAACTGCTTTAAGCATCCTATCCATATCGCCAAACTAGAGGAGGCTCTTTATGATTTGTCTTAGTATAGGCACACCTGGTCTTAGTAAAGTAACTGAAGCTCTCTCTAAGAGTCAATTAGCAGAGATACGTCTTGACTTAACCAATCTTAATAGAGAAGAGACAGTTACCATTTTTAAAACAAAAAAAGATTTAATTGCCACATGCAGAACCTACGAACTCTCTTTAGAAGAGAGCGAAAAAAGGCTTATGTGGGCTATTCTTGGTACAAGAGTAAAAAAAGGAACTGGCAATAGATACATAGATTTAGACTTTGACTCTCCAGAAGATTATAGAACAGATTTAATATGGGCAGCCCGTAGAGTTGGGTTTAAAATTATTCTTTCGTACCACAATTTTAACGAAACAGAAAGTTTAGAAAGGTTATTAGAAATTTATGAGAGCTGCATTAAAAGAGGGGCAGATATTGTAAAAATAGTTACCAATGCCAAAACTATCCAAGAGTGCTCTAGAGTACTTCAACTCTATTCCAAAACAAGAAAAAACACACTTGTTGCATTTTCAATTGGAGATAAAGGACGTTTTACCCGTTTAGTAGCTCACTTTCTTGGCTCTCCGTTTATTTACTGCACTCTAAACAAAGATAAAGCTACAGCCCCAGGGCAACTTAACTTAACAGAAGCAGAAAAACTAATCTCAAAAAAATATTACCCCAATCAAGTTTCAAAGAAGCAGCTTGTTTCAAAAACTATGGCTCCGGCATCTAAAAGCCATGCCCAACGGGCAATTCTAGCTGCTACATGGGCTAAAGGGAAAAGCACCCTTTATGGTTATACACCCTGTTCAGATAGTGAAGCAGCAATTAGTGTTATAAAAAAATTGGGGATTAAAGTTAAAATTGAAAAAAGCAGGCTTCCAAAATACAAAATAGAGATAAAAAGCCCCGGCATAGAAGAGCTTGCCATTAAATTAGGTAAAGAGACTAAGTTTGGCAAACCTATTAAAAATATAGACTTAAATGTTGGTGAGTCTGGGCTTCTTTGCAGGCTTATGATACCAGCAGCAGGTCACTTACCTAAACCAAATGGGCTTAAAAGTGTCACTATAAAAGGGAAAGGGAGTCTTAACTCAAGAGAACTATTCGCTTCAAATAAACCTCTCCAAGAGATTGGAATTGATGTAAAAACAAACCAAGGAATGCTTCCTGCAAAGATTACAGGTTCTTTGAAAAGTGCCTCTCTAGAGCTCTCTGGCAAAGGAGGCTCTCAACTGCTTTCTGGAATGCTCATGGCTCTTCCTCTATGTGATAAAACAAGTAGAATTGAACTCTCTGAACCCACCAGTATCCCCTATATAGACCTCACAATAAAAGCCATAAGAGACTTTGGTATTATAGTTGAAAACAGTGATTACCGCGAATTTAAAATCCCTGGAAAACAAAAGTACAAGGCCAACAATTTTATTCCTATAGATGGCGATTGGAGTGGAGCCTCTATGCTAATGGTTGGGGGAGCCATTACCAATGGTATAACTATAACCAACCTCTCTTTAAACTCAAAACAGGCCGATGAGAAAATAATAGAGGTACTAGAAGGATGTGGAGTAGAGGTATCTATAACCGAATATCCTAAGTACCTAGTTATGTGTGGAGATATCCCATGTGTTTTCAAAGAAGAGAACAACAAAGAGATTATCTTAGGCTCAAGTATAGAGATAGTAAAACCAAAGCACCCACTACTACCCTTTGAGTTAGATGCAACTAACCATCCAGATCTATTCCCTTCCCTAGTAGTTCTTGCTCTTAACTGCAATGGTGTAAGTAAAATAAAAGGGGTTCAAAGGCTTTCTAACAAAGAGAGCAACAGAGCAGAAAGTCTTCTATGTGAATTTACTAAGTTGGGAGCAACTATAGAGATAGATGGAGATTGGATGGTAGTAAAAGGGGGCAAATTACACGGAGGGCTATGTAGCTCTCATAACGACCACCGTATTGCAATGGCTATAATGACAGCAGCTCTCAACATTAAAGAGCAAGTATATGTAGATAATCTAGATTGCATCTCTAAATCTTTTCCAGATTTTGTCAAAAACTTTAAATAGAGTAGAGCACCCTTTTTTAAATGAAACGCTAAATCATTACAAATAGATAGATATAGTACAGAGATGAATCTTTTCGGAAACAAATTTAAAGTTGAACTATTTGGAGAGTCGCACGGGCCCGCTATTGGAGTTGTAATAGATGGTGTGCCGAGTGGGATTCCAATTAACAACCAAGACTTTAAAGAAGACTTACAAAGAAGAGCTGGAGGTAAAAAAGGAGGGACTCCCCGTGTAGAAGAAGATGCTCTAGAGTTTCTTTCGGGGGTTTATAAAGGCTTAACAACGGGTGCACCACTTGCTGTAATAGTGCGAAACCTAAATAGACGCTCAGAAGATTACGATAACCTCAAAACTACCCCACGCCCAGGTCATGCAGATTTTGTCTCTACAATAAAACATAATGGCTTTGCCGACCCTCGTGGCGGCGGGCACCATTCTGGAAGGATAACAGTAGCTTTGGTAATTGCTGGAGTAATCGCAAGAAAAATAATCTATGCAAATAATCTATGCAAAAAAGTAACAATTCAGAGTGAGATAGTAAGTATAGGAGGTGAAAACTCTTGGGACAAAAAACTAGACTCTGCCTTAGAGAGAGGAGATTCCCTTGGAGGAGTAGTTGAGTGTTGTGTAAAAAACTTACCCGTAGGTATAGGCGAACCTTTTTTTGATTCTTTAGAGTCTGTAATATCTCATATTGTATTTGCAATCCCTGGAGTTAGAGGGATAGAGTTTGGAGATGGCTTTAAAGCGGCCAAAATGTGGGGCTCACAACATAACGACCCTATCACTAATAAAGAGGGGGAAACCTCAAGAAACGGCTCGGGAGGCATAAATGGAGGCATCTCTAACGGCAACCCACTGCTGTTTCGTATTGCAGTTAAACCAACATCTAGCATATCTCTGCCTCAGCAAACAATAAATATAAAAACAGGCGCCATAGAGCAGCTCAAAATTGAAGGCCGTCACGACACCTGTTTTGCTTTAAGAGTTCCTGTAGTTTTAGAAGCAGCCACAGCTATTGCTCTTGTAAATCTTCTAGATTAGTCTCTGCATAAAAGAGCCCTATCTCTTATCTAGTCTTTATCTACAACAGACCCTGCAACTGCATTTGCTACCAAAGCACGAAGTCTTACCACACTATTCTTATCTTCTGGATGAACTCTATTTGTCAATAGAATAACTGCCACTTCAGATACTGGGTCAATTACCATTGATGTACCAGTATATCCCGTATGGCCAAAAGTTCTTTCTGGGTCAAATAGATTTCCATTGTTAGAAGCATAAGCAGAGTAGTTATCCCAACCCAAAGATCTACCTATTTTTTCATACCCTTTAGGTACTCTTATCATTGTCTCTACAGTTAATTCTCCTAAAATTCTTTTCCCATTATATTCCCCTCCATTCATAAGTGCAGCCGCTAAAATAGCTAAGTCTTGTGCATTAGAAAACACTCCTGCATTACCAGAGTTACCATCATTCAATAATCTAGCTAATGGGTCATGTACCTTTCCTAAAATTACAGAACCATCTGCCTGCTTCTCGGTTGGTGCAATCATCCCATAAAATTCTGGCTTTGGATTATACATAGAGTGATCCATACCTAACACATCAAATATATTTTTCTGCGCATAGCTCTCTAGAGTTTCTCCTGTAATGTTTTGCAGAACATTTTGAAGAGTAATAAAGTTAAGACAGCTATATTGAAATTTGGTAGTTGGCATAAAATCTCTCTTACAAGTAGCTATATACTCCATAAGCCCTTCTGGCGATGGTGAACCATATTTTTCAACTAACTCTTGTGTTGGGCCATAAGGAGGGAGTCCAGAAGAGTGAGTTAAAAGATGTATAATTTTAATGTCTACCGTTCTACCACTCTCTGGGTTTACATAACCTTTAAACCCTGGGATGTACATAGAGACATTATCTGTAAGTCTTAGCTTGCCTTGCTCTACAAGTTGCATAATAGAGATAGCTGTACCAACAGATTTAGAGACAGACGCAAGGTCAAAAATTGTATTTACGTCCATCTTCTCTACCTTAGGATATACAGATTTATTACCGTAACTTTTAAGATAGACCATTTTGTTGTCTCTTACAACAGCAAGAACGGCTCCAGGAACAACCTCTTTTTCAATAGCACTGTTAATTATTTCATCTACATTAGATAATTTAACTGCATCCATCCCTTCAGAAGAGGGCATAGATTTTTTTAATGGTTGCGCAATTGACAATGTAGAGATTAAAACTGCACAAAATAGAAGAATATTTCTTTTCATAACTATAATTTATAAGTGATTATTTGTTCTGTCTATTATTTATACAAATGTAATAAAAAAAAGAGACCCTAAACGAGTCTCTTTTATCTATTGTGGAGTTGCTATACTTAGCGATCTCTTGGAGTACGTGGGGCTCTGTTATCACGGCTTCTTCCGCCACGGCCACCACCACGATTATCACGTCCACCACCTCTGCGAGATCTATCTCGGCCACCTTGAGAAGAGGCTGCAGATATACCTGCATTAGGGGAAAGATCTTTTTTCCCAAATACTTCACCATTACAGATCCACACTTTAATACCTGTCACACCAACTTTTGTGTGAGCCTCGGCTTGTGCATAATCTATATCGGCACGAAAAGTATGTAAAGGAGTACGCCCCTCTTTATACAGCTCGCTTCTAGCCATCTCGGCACCACCCAAACGTCCACTTATAAGAACCTTAATGCCTTCTGCACCCATTCTTATAGTAGAAGCCATTGCCATTTTAATAGCACGGCGATATGAAACACGGCCCTCAACTTGGCGAGCAATATTGTTAGCAACAATATTAGCATCTATCTCTGGCCTTTTCACTTCAAAGATATTGATTTGAACCTCTTTGTTAGAGAGTTTTTTTAACTCCTCTTTAAGTTTATCTACCTCTTGCCCTCCTTTACCAATAATAATACCAGGACGTGCAGTATGTATAGTTACTGTAATAAGCTTTAGAGTTCTCTCTATTACAATTCTTGATAAGCTGGCCTTTGCCAGACGCGTATTAAGATATTCGCGAATCTTGAAATCTTCCAACAATTTGGCAGAATAATCTTTTCCACCGTACCAGTTAGAGTCCCAGCCACGGATAATACCAACGCGATTCGAGATAGGATTTGTTTTTTGACCCATATTATTGCTCCTCTTTTACGGTTTTACTTTTCGTTCCCAATACAATAGTTACGTGGTTAGAACGCTTACGAATTCTATTCGCACGACCTTGTGCTCTGGGCTTAATGCGTTTAAGAGTACGGCCCTGTCCTACCATAATAGATTGAACACATACATTACCGTTTTCTAACTCTTTGCGATCTTCTTCATTTTTAGCCTCCCAGTTGGCAATTGCCGAACGGAGTAGCGTCTCTAAACGAATAGATGCCTCCTTTTTGGTATACTTAAGTATATCCAAAGCGCGGTTAACCTCTACTCCTCTAATGATATCTGCAACCAGTCTCATTTTTCTAGGAGAAGTAGGTACATCATTCAGCTTTGCAATAGCTGTCTGTTTCTTTATTTCTTTTAGCCTTTCGGCAGATTCTCTTTTTCGAGCTCCCATTATTGTGAATTTCTTTTATTCATTAATAGATTAACGATTACCCGAGTGACTTCTAAAGGTACGAGTTGGTGCAAACTCACCAAACTTGTGACCTACCATATTCTCGGTAACATATACCGGAATAAACTTGTTCCCGTTGTGAACCGCAATCGTATGGCCTACAAAGTCAGGCGATATCATGCTAGCTCTGGACCAGGTCTTGATGACCTCCTTTTTACCAGCCTCATTCATGGCTAAGACTCTATCTTCTAATCTAGCCTGTATATAAGGTCCTTTTTTTAGTGAACGACTCATAATTTCTTTTCAGTTTAATCCGTTATTTTTTCCTTCTTTCTAAGATAAATTTCTTACTTGTTTTCTTAGGGTTACGTGTCTTGAACCCTTTAGCTAAGATACCATTCCTTGAACGTGGGTGACCTCCCGAGGCACGGCCTTCTCCACCACCCATTGGGTGATCTACAGGGTTCATCACCACACCACGTACACGAGGTCTACGTCCAGACCAGCGGCTTCTACCCGCTTTTCCAGAAGACTCTTGGCTATGGTCTGGGTTAGATACTGTTCCAACTGTTGCACGGCATGTAACTAGAACCATTCTTACTTCACCCGAAGGAAGTTTAAGAATAGCATGCTTTCCTTCTCTTGCTGTCAACTGAGCATAAGCTCCAGCACTTCTAGCCATTGCGGCTCCCTGTCCTGGGCGTAACTCAATATTGTGAACTAATGTACCCAACGGTATCTCTGAAAGAAGTAGAGTGTTCCCAATCTCGGGAGCTACTCCAGGGCCAGAAGATATAACCTGGCCAACTTTAATTCCGTTAGGAGCAATAATGTAGCGTTTTTCACCATCGGCATATGCTACTAAAGCTATGCGAGCACTCCTATTAGGATCGTACTCTATGGTTTTAACTGTAGCAGTATAATTATCTTTTTCTCTAAGAAAGTCAATAACGCGGTACATTCTTTTATGACCACCTCCAACATTCCTTATTGTCATTTTACCTTTACTATTTCTACCACCAGATTTTTTCAAAGGCGCTAGAAGCGACTTTTCTGGAGTAGAGCATGTAATCTCTGTAAATGCGCTAATTGCTTTATGTCTTTGTCCGGGTGTTACCGGTTTGAATTTGCGTATTGCCATGGATTTAAATATTACTGTAAAAATCTATCTTATCTTCTCCAACCAGCGTAACTATCGCTTTTTTATAGTGATTTGCGCGGCCTGCCAACAATCCCGCTTTTGTAAAGCGGCTTTTACGTTTACCCGAGTAATTCATAGTATTTACATCCAATACTTTAACTCCGTACATCTCTTCTACCGCATTCTTTATTTGCAACTTATTTGCAAAGCGGTTCACAATAAAACCGTAACGATTCATCTTTTCGCCCTGAATCGTCATTTTCTCTGTTACTATGGGCTTAACTAAAATTTCCATCTTTCTACGGTTTAATTTTTTTCATTACTACCTTGAATAATATCTTCAACTCCTTCCATAAAAATTAGGGAAGTTGCATTTACAACGTCGTAAGTATTAATTTCATTTACATTAATTACTTTTACGTTTGGCAAATTACGAGAAGATATATAAATATTATTCATATATTCAGGAAGAACAAAAAGCACTTTTCTATCATTAACCTTAAGATTCGTTATAATATTCTTAAAGTCTTTAGTCTTAGGTGTTTCAATAGTAAAATTCTCTACAATTCTAAATGCATCTTCTTTTACTTTGCTAGAGAGCGCAGAAAAACGTGCCAATTGTTTTAATTTTCTATTTAGTTTAAACCTGTAGTCTCTTGGCCTTGGACCAAAAACTCTACCTCCACCTACATAGATGTTAGCTTTTAAACTTCCGTGACGAGCACCACCAGATCCTTTTTGACGAACCACTTTTTTGGTACTATAATTCACTTCCCACTTCTCCTTTGTCTTGTGAGTTCCTTGGCGTTGGTTAGCCAAATACTGCTTCACATCAAGGTAAATAGCGTGATCGTTCGGCTCAATGCCAAAGATCGCTGGATCCAAAGTCACTTTTTTCCCAGACTCTGTTCCATCAATTTTATAAACTGATAATTCCATATACGCTTAGTCCTCCAAAATTACGTAAGAACCTTTAGCTCCGGGAACAGATCCCTTTACTATTAGAAGATTATTCTCTGGAATAACCTTTAAAACTCTAAGATTCTGAATTTGTACCTGTTCGCCACCCATTCGGCCGGCCATTTTTTTACCTTTAAATACTCTAGAAGGCCAAGAAGATGCTCCCAATGAACCTAGAGCACGTTGTCTATTGCCCTGTCCGTGGGTTGCACCACCTACTCCTGCGAAACCGTGGCGTTTCACAACACCTTGGAATCCTTTACCTTTAGATACTCCTGTAACATCTACCCAGTCTAGCAAGTCATTACTAAAAATGTCGCCAACGGTAACAGTGTCGCCTAATTTAAGTTCAATTTCGTAATTATTCGGAAATTCAACAATTTTACGTTTAGGCGTGGTATTTGCCTTTTTAAAGTGGCCTAGTTGGCCTGCGCTGGTGTGTTTCTCTTTTTTCTCGTCATAGGCAAGTTGTACAGCGGCATAACCATCCTTCTCTACTGTACGAATTTGCGTAACTACACACGGACCAGCCTCAATAACGGTGCATGGAATGTTTTTCCCATCGGCACCAAAAACGGAAGTCATTCCGACTTTCCTTCCTATTATTCCAGACATTGGTTTTAATACGGTGTTTTTTAATTAATTAATAAAATCCCACAAATTTTGCGGGTTGCAAAGATACAATAAAATTTTATGCAAACAATAGGTAATGCATAAAATATTACTATAGCCTAAAAATGACTTTAACGCACTTAGCCTAGAAGTAAGCCTAAATTAGAAACAATTAACTTAACAGCTATTGCCAAAATAATTATTCCAAAAAACTTACGCATCACATATATTCCACCCTTCCCAATTTTTCTCGAGATAAAACCAATATTATTTAGGACAAAATAGACAATCACAATATTTAGGAATAGAGCAATAATAATATTAGAAATATCGTACTCGGCTCTCAAAGAGAGTAAAGTTGTAAAAGAAGCAGCTCCAGCAATGAGCGGGAATACAATAGGCACAATGGTTGCCGAATCTGTTGGTCCATCGTCTTTAAATATTTGTATTCCAAAAATCATCTCAATTGCGAGTACTAACAGCACCAAACCACCAGCAATTGCAAAAGAAGAGATATCTACTCCAAACAGAGCCAACATAGCTTGTCCCACAAAAAGAAAACTCACTAAAATTACAAAAGAGATAACAGCAGCCCTCCAAGCACTAAAGTTCTTCTTCTGCTCCTTCATCCCTACAATAATTGGAACCGACCCTAGAATATCAATAACTGCAAACATCACAATGAATGCACTAAACATCTCTTTAATACTGAAATTCATACCCTAAATTTTTACAAATATAGTAAACAAAATTTTTCCAACCTCTGTTTTTTAACAATTTCCCCGAATCATCCAACGTGTTTCCAATAATTAAATAGAAATTGCTCTATTTTTTTTGGAACGAATGAAAAAATTATTACTTTTGCAGTCCCAAATGCGGAAATAGCTCAGTTGGTAGAGCATAACCTTGCCAAGGTTAGGGTCGCGAGTTCGAGTCTCGTTTTCCGCTCCATAAAAGCCTCTCCTCTCTTAATAATGGAGAGGCTTTTTAAAATTAAAATGCGATATTTATCGCAACATCTTTGAAATAAGGGCTCGGGTGGTGGAATAGGTAGACACGCAGGACTTAAAATCCTGTAGGCAGTAATGCCTGTACGGGTTCGATTCCCGTCCCGAGCACTTTTTACCCTCTATATGGCTGATATAGGGGGTTTTTTATTACAAATCAATTACGCTAAAAAGTTTGCTTCGTAGAAAGAAGGTGCCGTGCGGCGGTTGTTTACTGCTGCGCAGGGGGCATCCACTGGCTTACGCAATTTGCAAGCTATGGCTTACGCAACGTGCAATGAGCTCAAAAGGGCTTATTTTCAAAAGCTAATTACCACACTGTAAATAAGTTATGAGTAATCATCTCCCAGGGGAAAATCAGATGAATTATTAGATAAAATGTTTGCAACAATATTACAATTGAAATTTCTCTAATACATTACTTCTTGTTCTAGTTATCTGCTAGTTGCAAGGTGGGAAACTTGAACAGGCAAAAATGCTAAATTACTGTTTGGAATTGTTTTAGGAAACGGATGTCGTTTTCAAAATAGTGACGTAGGTCTTTTACTTGCCACTTGAGCATAGCTATGCGTTCTACTCCCATTCCAAATGCGAAACCAGAATAAACTTTGCTATCTATACCGTTAGCCTCTAAAACTGCTGGATCAACCATTCCGCAACCCATAATTTCTAACCAACCAGTGCCTTTGCAAACATTACAACCAGCTCCTTTGCAGATATTACAACTAACATCTACCTCGGCACTTGGCTCTGTGAAAGGGAAGTAAGAAGGGCGTAAACGTATTTGAGCATTGCTGCCAAACATCTCACGGGCAAATAGAAGTACCGCCTGTTTAAGGTCTGCAAAAGAGACATCTTTATCTATGTACAAGCCTTCTACTTGGTGAAAAATGCAGTGGGCCCTTGCAGATATTGCCTCGTTTCTAAAAACTCTTCCAGGACAAATAATTCTAATTGGAAGAGGCATATTCTCCATTGCGCGTACCTGAACAGAGCTAGTATGAGTACGCAGTAAAACAGGGTTTTCTCCATGGGTAATAAAGAAAGTGTCTTGCATATCTCTAGCAGGGTGCTCTGGTGGGAAGTTAAGAGAACCAAACACATGCCAATCATCTTCAATCTCTGGCCCCTTAGCTACAGTATATCCAAACTTATTGTAAATAGAGACAATCTGGTCCATTGTAACAGAGATTGGGTGTCTTGCACCAAGTTCGGCAATATCACCTGGCTTTGTTAGATCATATAGGCTCTGAGTAGGCTGCATATTATCTTGGGCACTCTCTTTAAGCTCCTCAATTTTTTGAGTAGCAGCAACCTTAAGCTTATTTAAAACTTGCCCCAACTCTCTTTTCTGCTCTGGTAATACTCCTCTAAACTCTTCGAAAAGCTGAGTGACAGCACCTTTTTTTCCTAAAAGTTTAATACGAATCTCTTCTACCTCCTGCTCACCCTGAGCCTTAAGACTCTCTATTTGGGTAAGTAATTTCTCTATTTTTTCTTTCATTACCTGTTATTAATGATCTGCAATTATTAAGGGAGCAAAGTTAATAATTCTTTCTAAGCTGTGAAAGAGCCCCTGTAATCAAGCCAATTTTACTCAACTGCCGCTCTTCTCAACGGCATTGTCATACACCTAGCTCCACCACCACCACGAGGTAGTTCAGAGCCATCAATGGTAATTACACAAGATTTGCTCTTGTTAATATCTCTCTTACCATTAATAACATCCCAAGCAGTAATTATGTCAAAGCCATTCTTGGCAAGCTCATTCAAAGTATGAACATTCCTGGCATAAGAGATAACCTTACCTGGTGCTATGGCAAAAAAATTAGCTCCACTGTGCCACTGCTCACGCTCCTGATTCCATTCATCTGCAATGCCTCCACAAATAATAGGCTCAATTTCCATCCCTAGTTTTTTAAGAATAGAAGGAATGTTATT